>OJAI01001227.1_pt1 | contig 14578 bp, 9 predicted proteins | sample 1588891 | NCBI WGS metagenome assembly OJAI01 (sample SAMN03283255) | human gut metagenome | biome: human-associated habitat; material: feces | host: Homo sapiens | place: USA | collected 2013 | reverse complement strand
GCTACCTCCACCTTGGCAAGGTGGCGCTCTACCAGATGAGCTACGGCCGCACATTTCATGTGGTCTGCCGGGGTTTCGCTCCCGGCGACGTTGGCTATTATAGCGTAAAACGCAGGCTTTGTCAACAACAAATTTCCAAAAAATCAGACTTTTTGCAAAACACGCCTGTCTGCGCCTGTTTTTCAAAACCGAAGCCGAAACCGGAATGAAACCGAAATGTTTCAGCTTTGCGGCGGCAGACACAAAGAAAATTCGGTTGCGTTCCCTTCTTAAAGAGGTTATAATAAACTTGTCAAAAAGTTGCACAAAAACACGTCTGCTGTGCCGCGCGGGCGGGCAGACGTGTTTTTGTGCCGAGATTTTGCCAGAAAAAGGAGCAACCGCAATGTACAAGATCACTGAAAAGGTCGCGCTGAACCCCACCGTGACAAAGATGGTCATTGAAGCCCCGCTCATTGCCAAAAAGGCAAAGCCGGGCCAGTTCATCATTGTGCGCCCGTTTGAGGACAGCGAGCGCATCCCCCTGACCGTGGCCGGTTACGACCGCGAAAAGGGCACTGTGGATATCATCTTCCAGATCGTGGGCGGCACCACCATGGAGCTGAACAGCCTGAATGCAGGCGACAGCGTCCATGACTTTGTGGGCCCCTTGGGCCGCGCCACCGAGACCGAGGGCCTGAAAAAGGTCTGTGTTGTGGGCGGCGGCGTGGGCTGCGCCATCGCCCTGCCCATTGCCAAGGAGCTGCATGACCAGGGCTGCACCGTCCACAGCGTCATCGGCTTCCGCAATAAGGATCTGCTCATCCTCGAGGACGAGTTCAACGCCTGCAGTGACGAGCTGCGCATTATGACCGATGACGGCAGCTACGGCACCAAGGGTGTGGTCACTGCCGCTCTGGACGAGCTGGTGGCCGCCGGCAACCAGTACGATCTGGTCATCACCATCGGCCCGCTGATTATGATGAAATTCGTTGTCAAGACCTGCCAGAAGCACGGCCTGAAGAGCATCGTCTCCATGAACCCCATTATGATCGACGGCACTGGCATGTGCGGCGGCTGCCGCCTGACCGTGGGCGGCGAGACCAAGTTTGCCTGCGTGGACGGCCCTGACTTTGACGGTGACCTCGTCGATTTCGACGAAGCCATGGCCCGCGGCACCATGTACCGCCCCTTTGAGGCAAAGGCCCGCGAGAAGGCCTGCAATCTGTTCAAGACTGAGGAGGCAAAGTAAGATGGCTTTCAATATGGATCCCAAAAAGTGCCCCATGCCCACCCAGGACCCCAACGTCCGCAACAAGAACTTTGAGGAAGTTGCACTGGGCTATACCGAAGAGATGGCCGTGAACGAGGCAAAGCGCTGCATCCACTGCAAGAACAAGCCCTGCCAGACCGGCTGCCCCGTGGGCATCGATATCCCCGAGTTCATCGGTCATGTGGCCGAGGGCGACTTTGAAGCCGCCTATCAGGTCATTGCCCGCTCCTCCTCTCTGCCCGCCGTCTGCGGCCGTGTCTGCCCCCAGGAGAGCCAGTGCGAGGGCAAGTGCACTCGCGGCATCAAGAACGAGCCCGTGGGCATCGGCCGCCTGGAGCGCTTTGTGGCCGACTGGCACCGTGAAAACGTCCACACCGCCCCCATCGTGCCCGCATGGAACGGCCACAAGGTCGCCATCATCGGTGCAGGCCCTGCCGGTCTGACCGCCGCAGGCGACCTGGCCAAGCTGGGATATAAGGTCACCGTCTACGAGGCCCTGCATGTGGCCGGCGGCGTGCTGATGTACGGCATCCCCGAGTTCCGTCTGCCCAAGGCCATCGTGCAGCAGGAGATCGACGGCCTGAAGAAGATGGGCGTGGATTTTGAGTGCAACATGGTCATCGGCAAGGTGCTGACCATCGACGAGCTGATGGGTGAGTACGGCTACGAGGCCGTGTTCGTTGGCTCCGGTGCCGGTCTGCCCCGCTTCATGGGCATCCCCGGCGAGAGCCTGAAGGGCGTGTACTCTGCCAACGAGTTCCTGACCCGCTCCAACCTGATGAAGGCCTACCTGCCCACCAGCAAGACCCCCATCCGCACCGGCAAAAAGGTGGCCGTTGTGGGCGGCGGCAACGTGGCCATGGATGCTGCCCGCAGCGCCCTGCGTCTGGGTGCTGAGACTGTGTACATCGTCTACCGCCGCGGCATGGCCGAGCTGCCTGCCCGTAAGGAGGAGGTCGAGCACGCCGAGGAAGAGGGCATCATCTTCAAGACCCTGTGCAACCCCGTGGAGATCCACGCCAACGACGAGGGCTTCGTCAAGTCCATCACCTGCATTGAGATGGAGCTGGGTGAGCCCGATGCTTCCGGCCGCCGCCGTCCCATTGAAAAGAAGGGCAGCGAGTTTGAGCTTGATGTGGATACCGTGATCATGAGCCTGGGCACCAGTCCCAACCCCCTGATCCGCTCCACCACTCCTGGTCTGGAGACCAACAAGCACGGCTGCATCGTCACCGAGGGCGACGAGGGCAAGACCAGCCGTGAGGGCGTGTACGCCGGCGGCGATGCCGTGACCGGTGCCGCCACCGTCATCAAGGCCATGGGTGCCGGTAAGGCAGCCGCCAAGGCCATGGACGAGTACATCCAGAACAAGTAACCTTGATTCCTGGCTCCCCTATTAGGAGAGTTCCGCAAGGCGCTGGCACAGCCAGACCGAAGCGGTGAGAGATTCAGCCGACATTCCATTGTGGAGTGTCGGCTTTTTTGTTGTTGTATCCCATTTCTTATGCATCCTGCCCAAAAAACAGAGCAATATTTTGTCACTCAAACTTGGCGGAATCTGATTGATTTTGACTGAGATTTTGCTATAATAAGGAGGCAAAGCGGTCAGAACCCGCCAACGTCAATCAAAATCAATCAGATAAATCGAACAAGGGGGAATGTTCCCGATGCTGGCAGAAGAACGATTCAGCCTGATTTTGGATCTGCTGGCACGCCAGCGCACCGCCACCGTGCAGGAGTTGTGCGAGGCGTTGAACGCAAGCGAATCCACCATCCGGCGCGACCTGAACGAGCTGGACAAGCAGGGCAAACTGAACAAGGTGCACGGCGGGGCCACCCTGCCGGACAGCCCCTTCCGCACCGATGAGCCCACCATGGCCGCCAAGGAAGAGCTGGCCGTCAGTCAGAAGCAGAGCATCGCCCAGGCGGCAGCAGAACTGATCCTGCCGGAAGATTTCATCTATCTGGATGCAGGCTCCAGCACGCTGGCTCTGGCACGGGCGCTGAGCGGCCCGGCCCTGAACGCCAGCTATGTGACCAACGGCGTGGCCCACGCCCGCCTGCTGGCCCAGAAAGGCTGCCGGGTGTTCCTGCCCGGCGGGCTGCTGCGGCCCCAGACCGAGGCCATCATCGGGGCGGCTGCGCTGACTGCCATCCAGCAGTACAATTTCACCAAAGCCTTCATGGGGGCCAACGGCGTGGCGCTGGATTCCGGCTTTACCACCCCAGACCCAGAGGAGGCCGCCGTCAAAGCTGCGGCTCTCCACCGGGCGCGGGAGACGTGGTTCCTGGTGGACGACACCAAATTCGCGCAGGTCTACCCCGCCGTCATCTGTGATCTGCACAGCGGTGCCATCCTGACGAACCGGTGCCCCAACCCCAAATACCGGCAATACACTCTGATAAAGGAGACCGAGGTATGATCTACACTGTTACATTCAATCCTGCCATTGATTATGTCGTCCGTCTCGACAGGCCCCTTGAGGTGGGCGAGGTGAACCGCGCCGCCGGGGAGGACTGCGTGCTGGGCGGCAAGGGCATCAATGTTTCCGGCGTGCTCCGGGAGCTGGGCTGTGAGAGCGTGGCTCTGGGCTTTGTGGCCGGTGAGACCGGTGCCTGGCTGGAGCGTGGTCTGGCCGCGCAGGGGCTCCGGACCGATTTCATCCATCTGGCCGAGGGCATGACCCGCATCAACGTCAAGATCAAGGCAGGCACCGAGACGGAGCTGAACGGCGCAGGCCCCAGCATCCCGGAAAGCGCCATGCAGCAGCTGGAAGCCCAGCTGGACACCCTGCAGCCTGACGACATCCTCATTCTGGCGGGCAGCATCCCCAAGAGTCTTTCCCAGAGCACCTACGAGCGGCTGCTGGCAGGGCTGGAGGGCCACGGCGTGCGGGCCGTGGTGGATGCCACCCAGGATCTGCTGGTCAACGTCCTCCCCTATCACCCCTTCCTGATCAAGCCCAACGATCACGAGCTGGGCGAGATCGTGGGCCGGGAGCTGAAAACGGACGCAGAGATCACCGCCGCCGCCCGCACCCTGCAGGAAAAGGGTGCCCGGAACGTACTGGTGAGCATGGCCGGGAACGGCGCTCTGCTGGTGGATGAGCACGGCGAGGTGCACCGCATCGGCTGCCCCAAGGGCAAGGTCGTGAACAGCGTAGGCGCAGGCGACAGCATGGTGGCCGGTTTTGTGGCAGGTTATCTGCAAAGCGGCAGCTATGAGCAGGCCCTCCGGCTGGGAACCGCCTGCGGCAGTGCCACCGCGTTCAGCCTTGGGCTGGCAACGAAAGAAAAGATTGCCGAACTGATGCAGGAAATTTGAAGCAGAGCCCTCTTTGCGGTCTGCGCCGCAGACCGCAGCTGAGAGGGTTGCACAGAGAGAGAAAGGAGAACCCTTATGCGCATTACGGAACTATTCACCGCAAAGTCCATCGAGCTGGATTCCGCGGCCTCCAACCGGGACGAGATCCTCTCCCGGCTGGTGGAACTGCAGGCCACCCACGGCAACATCACCGACACAGAAGTCTACAAGAAGGCGCTCTACGCCCGGGAGGATGAGGCCTCCACTTATGTGGACAACGGCATCACCGTTCCCCACGCCAAGACGAATGTGGTCACCCGGCCCAGCCTGGCCGCCCTGCGTCTGAGCACCCCGGTGCAGTACAACGCCGAGGATGACGGCAAGACCGACCTGCTCTTTGCCATTGCAGCCCCCGAAAACGGCAGCCTGCATGTGGATATGCTGGCCCGCATGATGCAGATGCTGATGAACGAGGACTTTGTGGAAAAGCTGAAGGCCGCCAAGACCCCCGCCGAATTCCTTGCCCTCATCGACGCACAGGAGGAGGCCCAGTTCGGTGAGGAGAGCTTCACCCAGCAGGCCATCCCTCAGAGCGGCTACCGCATTCTGGCCGTGACCGCCTGCCCCAACGGCATTGCCCACACCTACATGGCCGCCGAGGCGCTGGCCAAGGCCGGTGACAAGCTGGGCCTGCCCACAAAGGTGGAGACCAACGGCTCCGATGGTGCCAAGAACGTGCTGACCCGCGCCGAGATCGCAGCCTGTGACGGCATCATCGTGGCTGCAGACAAAAATGTGGAGACCGCCCGCTTTGACGGCAAACCCGTGCTGTTTGCCCGGGTGGATGACGGCATCCACAAGCCCGAGGAGCTGCTGAAAAAGGTGGCCCACGGTGAAGTTCCTGTTTACCACGCCAAGGGCGGTGCTTCCGCTGCCGAGGAGGAGACCTCCGGCGACAGCTTTGGCCGCAAGGTGTACAAAGACCTGATGAACGGCGTGTCCCACATGCTGCCCTTTGTGGTGGGCGGCGGCATTATGATCGCGCTGGCCTTCCTGCTGGACGATTACACCATCGACCCCTCAAACTTCGGCATGAACACCCCCATCGCCGCCTTCTTCAAGACGGTGGGCAGCGCCGCCTTTGGCTACATGCTTCCCATTCTGGCAGGCTTCATCGCCATGTCCATCGCCGACCGTCCCGGCCTGGCCGTGGGCTTTGCGGGCGGCGTGCTGGCCATGAACGGCACCAACTTTGCAGGCCTTGCCAATGGTGAGACCACCGGCATCTCCGGCGGCTTCCTGGCCGCTCTGCTGGCCGGTTTCGTGGCCGGTTATGTGGTCGAGTTCCTGAAAAGGATCACCGAAAAGCTCCCCGCCAGCCTGAACGGCATCCGTCCCATGCTGATCTACCCGCTGGGCGGCATCCTCATCATCGGTGCCGTGATGTGCGGCATCAACCCGGTCATGGGCATGATCAACACCGCCATGACCAACTGCCTCAACGCCATGGGCGGCACCTCCAAGGTCCTGCTGGGTGCCATCGTTGCCGGTATGATGAGCATTGATATGGGCGGCCCCTTCAACAAGGCAGCCTACGTCTTTGGCACTGCCGCACTGGCCTCCGGCAACTACGAGGTCATGGCTGCTGTCATGGTGGGCGGCATGGTTCCTCCCATCGCGATCGCCCTCTCCACCACCTTCTGCCCCAAGAAGTGGACCCCCGACGAGCGCCGCAACGGCATCGTGAACTACGTCATGGGCCTGTGCTTCGTCACCGAGGGTGCCATCCCCTACGCCGCCGCCGACCCGCTGCGCGTCCTGCCCAGCTGTGTGGCCGGTGCCGCGCTGGCCGGTGCCCTCTCCATGACCTTTGGCTGCGCCCTGCGCGCTCCCCACGGCGGCATCTTCGTGTTCCCCGTGGTCGATCATGCCCTGCTCTACTGCGTGGCTCTGGCCGCTGGCAGCGTGGTGGGTGCCGTGATCCTGAGCCTGCTCAAGAAGGACCGCACCGACGCGGCCTGATCTGCCATTCTCCTTCTTCTTTTACCATATAAAAAGGGCCCGTCTGCGCGCACCAAAATGCGGCAGGCGGGCCCTTTCGTGTTTATCCCTTGATGATCCGGAGCAGGGTCTTGTCCAGCTGGATGGTGCGGTTCCAGGGGTTCAGAATGATGCCCTGGATCTCCGGCACCTGCAGTGCGGCATCCAACAGCTTTTCAAGCTCCACCAGAAAGGTGGACTGCACCGCTTCCGCACCCTTCATCTCCTCTTCAAAGCTGGTAAAGGCATACCACCAGCTGGCCCCATCGGCCGTGCGGAGGGCCCGCAGCTGCATCTGCTCACTGGCCGGGTTCGGCTCCACCGCCACCACGACCTGTCCGTTTTCCCGCATCCGCCGCCGGATCACGGTCAGGGTATGCGCCAGCTGCTCCTGTGTAGGCTCCTGCTGTAACTGGCAGACTGCCTGTTCGATCTTTTCGTTGCCGTTCAGGCCCTCGTCCTTCTTCTGTGCCATAAGCTCTCCCATTCTTTTTGTTGTATTTTATGCTTGTATTATATCCGGACTTTACGAAAAATGGAAGCGCCGACCAGAGATTCTTTCTTTTTTCGTCTGCTTTCGGGTGTTTTTTCAAAAATCAGTAGCCCCCGCCCCGAAAAAGTGTTACAATATTTTCGTCTGGTATCATTTCAGAAACAACAGGACGCGCCGCTTTTCCGTGAGCCGTTTTGTCGGAATGGGAGAGATAAGGTAATGAAACGAATCCTTCGTTCTGCCGTCAGTCTGCTGCTGTGCGCCGCCGTGGCGCTGGGCGGCACTGCCTGCGGCCGAAGCAAGCTGCCCACCACCATCACGATCTGGACCTACTACAACGGCGATCAGCTGGAATGCTTCAACCAGCTGGTGGAGCAGTTCAACTCCACCGTGGGCAAAGAGAAGAACATCCAGGTCGAAAGCTCCAGTCAGGGCAGCGTGAACGACCTGGAGACCAGCGTGCTGGCCGCCGCCGAGGGCAAGGTGGGTGCCGAGAAGCTGCCCAACATCGTCTCCTCCTATGCAGACACCGCCTTTACGCTGGATCAGATGGGCCTTGCCGTTGATCTGAGCCCCTACCTGACCGAAAAAGAGAAGTCCGCCTATATCGCCGGGTTTCTCGAAGAGGGTGACCTGATGAACAACGGGGAGCTCAAGGTCTTTCCCATAGCAAAATCCACTGAGCTGCTCTACCTGAATGTCACAGACTTTGTCCCCTTTGCCGAGGCCACGGGCGTGACCTATGCGGATCTTTCCACCGTGGAGGGGCTGAACGAGGCCGCACACAAATACTACGACTGGACCGATGCCCAGACGGCTGCGCCCAACGACGGCAAGGCCCTGTATGGCCGCGACGCGCTGACCAATTACCTGCTCTGCGGCGCACAGGAACTGGGTACGACCATCTTTGATGCCGAGAACGGCGTGATGACCCTGCACTTTGACAAGCCGACCCTCCGCAAGCTGTGGGATAACTACTATGTCCCCTACATCAAGGGCTGGTGCAGTGCCAGCGGCAAGTTCCGCAGCGACGATATCAAGATCGGCAGCCTGCTGGCCTATGTCGGTTCCTCCTCCAGCGCTTCCTTCTTCCCCACCCAGGTGCTGACCAGCGACACCGAGAGCCACGGCATCGAGATGGCCGCGCTGCCCTGCCCCAGCTTTGCAGGCTGTGAGCCGGTGGCCGTCCAGCAGGGGGCCGGCATGGTAGTCATCCCGGGCACCGAGGACGAGATCAGTGCCTGCGTTGCCTTTCTGAAATGGTTCACCCAGCCGGAAAACAACCTGCAGTTCTCGGTGCAGTCCGGCTATATGCCCGTGACCTATGCCGCCAACAGCATATCTGCCCTTGAGAACAGCGGCCTGACGGTCTCCGACAGGATCCACAAAGTGCTGAGCCTGTCCATTGATGCCATCGATCGCAGCAAGCTCTACACCACCCATGCCTTCCCGGATGCCCTGCGCGCCCGCAATACCCTGCAGTACGCGCTGGAGGACCTTGTCACTGCCGACCGTGCCACGGTGCTGGAGCGGCTGGCTGCCGGGCAGACCCCCGAGGATGCCGAAGCCGAGTTCCTGACCGATGCCTATTTTGATGCCTGGTACGACCAGACTCTGGCCGCTCTCAGCGCCTTTGCGGGCTGAGATGCCCTTGGAACAACCACAAAAGGAGAGACCCTCAGATGCAGAACCGCAAGCCGCACAGTCAGAAGGCCCCTCAGACGGGCCATTCTATCTTCGGCACCATCCTTTTCTCCCTGCTGGCTGTGCTGGCGGTGGAGTTCCTGCTGCTGACCTTTGCCGTCCACGTCACCCGGCTTGGCCCCCAGCTGAACCAGAACGCCGAGGATATCCTTGCCATGCAGGTGGACAACCGCAGCCGGTATCTTCAGTCCATCCTCCATAATGCGCAGGAGCTGACCAGCCTTTCCGATGCCATCAATGGCCTGACCCAGCAGCTTCTGGACGAGGGAGAGATCAGCCTGAGCACGCTGGACAGCAGCAGCGACGCGGCCTATCCCCTGCTGGAAGCCGCCGCGCCGGAGCTCATCAGCACCCTGCGCATCAAGTCGGTGACCGGCGTGTTTCTTATCCTGAACACCCATGATCTGGATAAGCGGAAGCAGGACAGCCTCATGCCCGCCATCTACCTGCGGGATCTTGACCCGGATGCCGCTCCCTCCCAGCGCAACGCCGACCTGACCTTTGTGCGGGCACCGGCCCAGCTGGTGCAGTCCCTCTCCATTGCCACGGACAACAGCTGGTCCCCCACCATCCGCTACCGGGCACTGGGAAACCGTGGCTTCCTTTATCCCCCTTTCCAGGCCGCCTATAAAGACGGAGCCAGCCTTGCCGCCTCCGATTATGGCCACTGGACCTCACAATCCTATCTGGTGCCCGGGGACACCCACGAGGCCATTGCCTACAGCCAGCCCCTGATCCTGCCGGACGGCACCGTTTACGGTGTGATCGGCGTGGAACTGCTGGCCGACTACCTGTGGGAGAACCTGCCCTGCTCTGAGCTGCAGAACAACGGCACCTATTTCCTTGCCGTGACCGATACGGAGGAGCTCTCTGCCTCCGAACTGCAGCTGCGTCCGGTGCTCCGTTCCCACTTCGACGGGCAGCCGGGTTCTGCGGACGAAAGCCTTACGCTGCGCCTCCACAGTGCCCATACCCACCGCTACCTCTTCAGCAATGCCCTCTACATTGCTTCGGTCTCCCCCTTGAACCTCTATAACCGGAACGCCCCTTTCTCGGGCAAGCACTGGCTTCTCGTGGGCTCCGTTCCCGCGGTGCAGCTCTTTGCTTTCGCCCAGCGGCTGAAGCAGCTGTTCTCCTTCATCATGCTGATCACGCTGGCCGTTGGCTTTGTTTGCAGCTGGCTGATCAGCAGGCGGCTGGCCCGGCCCGTTGCCAAGCTCTCGGCTGAGGTAGCCGCTGCCGAAGCGGATTCCTCCGCCATCCCGCATCTGTCCGCCACCGGCATCCGGGAGCTGGATCAGTTCTCCTCCGCCTTTACCCAGCTGAGCAAGGACGTGCTGGACTCCTCCACCCGCTTTTTGCGCATTATGAAATTGGCCAGTGCGGAGCTGGGCGGCTATGAGCTGCGCGATGACAGCGTTTATGTAACCGATAACTTCTTCTCCATGCTGGGCCTTGCACAGGAGCAGCCTGATCCGCTCACGCCAAAGGCTTTCCGCGCCCTGATGGGCACACTGGAGCAGCGGTGGTTCTACCGCCTGTCCCCGGCCAACAACAAGGTCTTTGCCATCCCACAGCCCGACGGCAGCACCCACTACATCACTCTGCGCATCACCCATATCCTGGGCGAAAGTGCCTCCGAGGTGGGTCTTGCTGAGGATATGACCACCACGGTGCTGGAGCAGCAGCGCATTGAGCACGAGCGCGATTACGATACCCTGACCGGCCTGTACCGCCGCCGAGCCTTTGACCGCGCCTGTGACGCGCTGTTCCAGCAGCCCGAAAAGCTGGGCTGTGCCGCCCTGCTGATGATGGATCTGGACAACCTCAAGCAGATCAACGACACCTACGGCCACGACTGGGGCGACCAGTACATCCGCCAGACCGGCCAGTGCTTTGCGGCCAACACGCCCGCCAATACCATCTGCTCCCGCCTTTCGGGCGATGAATTCCTGATCTTCTTCTATGGCTACCAGGATCAGGCACAGCTCCGCGCCCAGCTGGAGCTGCTGAGTGCCGCCCTGCAGCGCAGCGTGTCCATCCTGCCCAACGGCAAGCAGCTGCACATCAGCATCTCGGGCGGCATTGCCTGGTACCCCACGGACGGCCACGACCTGCTCACCCTGAAAAAATATGCCGACTTTGCCATGTATCAGGTCAAGCATTCCCACAAGGGCCGCATGTGTGATTTTGATATCGGCAGCTACCATCAGGAGGCATACGCCGCCCAGACCCAGCAGGACTTTGAGCGCCTGCTGCAGGAGGAGCTGGTGTCCTACCACTTCCAGCCCATCTACTCTGCCCGCAGCGGCCGGGTCGCAGCCTACGAGGCCCTCATGCGGGTCGATCTGCCTACCCTGCACTCCCCCGCTCAGGTCATGCAGCTGGCCCATGAGACAGGCCGCCTGTATGAGATCGAACGGATCACTGTGTTCCATTCCAGCGAGATCTTCCAGCGCATGCAGGCACAGGGCCTGCTCCAGAGCGATGCCCTGCTCTTCATCAACTCCATCGCCAATGTCAGCCTGACGGTTGAGGATGTGGAGGAATATGCTCAGCGCTACCCCGAGCTGCTCAAGCGGCTGGTGGTAGAGATCACCGAACAGGAAGATCTGGACCGCGCATGTCTGGAACGGAAGCGGAACGTTCCGGGCTTCTCCGGCTCCTTTGCGCTGGATGACTACGGCAGCGGCTACAGCAACGAATTGAACCTGCTGGAGCTCTCGCCCCGGTACATCAAGATCGACATTTCCATTGTGCGCGGGATCGACACCGACCGCGACAAGCAGCAGATCGTCTCCAACATTGTGGCTTACGCCCACGCCCGCAGTATGCAGCTCATCGCCGAGGGCATTGAGACCGAGGCCCAGCTGCGCACCGTCATCGGTCTGGGCGTGGATCTGCTGCAGGGCTACTACCTCAGCCGCCCCGCCGCAGTGCCCGCCCCCATTGCACCGGCAGCGCAGGCGGTGATCGACCAGCTCGAACACCAGCGGTTCAATCCTCTCGGTTTATGATCTTTCCGGCTCCCCTGTGGGGGAGCCTTTTGTGACCCCATTCAGAGAAAGGAGACACGATGAACTACGAATCCAGTTCCGCTCTCCCCGCCGCCATCCGGGTGCGGGGCGCGCGGGTGCACAACCTGAAGAACATCGACGTAGACGTGCCGCTCCACAAGATCGTCGGCATTGCGGGCGTGTCCGGTTCCGGCAAGTCCTCGCTGGCGCTGGGTGTCCTCTACGCCGAGGGCTCCCGCCGCTATCTGGAGGCCCTTTCCACCTACACCCGCCGCCGGATGACCCAGGCCGAAAAGGCGCAGGTGGACGAGATCCGCTATGTTCCCGCCGCACTGGCCCTCCACCAGCGGCCCGGCGTGCCCGGAATGCGTTCCACCTTTGGCACCATGACCGAGCTTTTGAACAGCCTGCGGCTGATGTTCTCCCGGCTCTCCCACTACCCCTGCCCCAGCTGCGGCTGCATGGTGCCGCCCAGCCTGAACATTGCGGCCGAGATCCCGCTCTACTGCCCCCGGTGCGGCGCGCAGGTGCCGGTGCTGGGCGCGGAGCAGTTCGCCTTTAACAGCACCGGAGCCTGCCCAGACTGCGAGGGCACCGGCATCGTGCGGGTGGTGGACGAATCCACTCTGGTGCCGGACGAGAGCCTTTCCATCAACGAGGGCGCGGTGCTGCCCTGGCAGACCCTGATGTGGTCGCTGATGAAGGAGATCGCCGAAAAGATGGGCGTGCGCACCAACGTTCCCTTCCGGGAGCTGACCCCGGAAGAGCGCGACATGGTGTTCCACGGCCCCGCCAAAAAGGTGCACCTGCTCTACCAGAATAGCAAGACCGGCGCGGCCGGCGAAATGGATTTCACCTACTTCAACGCCGTTTATACCGTGGAGAACGCTCTTGCCAAGGTGACGGACGAAAAGGGCATGAAGCGGGTGGAGCGGTTTCTGAAGCAGGGCCCCTGCCCCGCGTGCGGCGGCTCCCGCCTGAACGCCGCGGCCCGGGCTCCTCGGCTGCGTGGCATCGGGCTGGCCGATGCCTGCCGCATGACGCTGGACACGCTGGTGCAGTGGGTGGAGGGGGTGCCCGCCTCCCTACCCGTGGAGATGCGCCCCATGGCTGAGAGCATCTGCGAGTCCTTTCAGGCCACCGCCGCCCGCCTGCTGGATCTGGGGCTGGGCTACCTCTCCCTTGACCGGGAGGCTGCCACCCTTTCCACAGGGGAGCGCCAGCGGGTTCAGCTGGCCCGCTCGGTGCGCAACCGCACCACCGGCGTGCTCTATGTGCTGGACGAGCCTTCCATCGGTCTGCACCCCTCCAACATCGAGGGTCTGCGGGGCGTGATGCATGACCTGATCGCGGACGGCAACTCCATCGTGCTGGTGGATCACGACACCGAGATCCTGCGGGATGCCGACTGGCTCATTGAGATGGGCCCCGGTGCCGGTGAAAACGGCGGCACCATCCTGACACAGGGCACTGTGGAGCAGGTGGCCCAAAGCCCGGCTTCCCGCATCGGGCCCTTCCTTGCCGACCTGCACACCCTCTCAGCCCGCACCCGCACCCCAGAGGCAGAGCTCTTTGCGCTGGGCACCATCACCCTGCGCACCCGAGCCATCCACACCGTCAAGCCATTGGAAGTCCGGCTGCCCAAGGGACGGCTCATTGCGGTGACCGGCGTGTCCGGTTCCGGCAAGACCACGCTGGTGCTGGAAAGCCTGATCCCAGCGCTGGAGGCCGCCGCCAAGGGCGAAGCTCTGCCCGCCCATGTGGAAAGCATCACTGCACCGGGCATTGCGCAGGTCAAGCTCATTGACGCAACGCCCATCGGCATCAATGTTCGGTCCACGGTGGCCACCTACGCCAATGTCCACGATGAACTGCGCAAGATCTACGCCCGCTCTCCCCTTGCCAAGGAGAAGGGCTACAAGGCGGGCGATTTTTCCTACAACACGGGCCGCCTGCGCTGCCCCGGCTGCGACGGCACCGGCACCATCAGCCTGGACATCCAGTTCCTGCCGGATGTGGAGATCACCTGCCCGGACTGCGGCGGCTCCCGCTACCAGAAGGATGCCGCCGCCCTCTACCGCACCCGGAAGGACGGCACCCAGGCCGAGAGCCTGCCCCGCCTGATGGAGATGAGCGTGGACGAAGCCCTTGCCGCCTGTGCCGACCTCAAGCTGGTGGCCAGCCGGCTGCAGACCCTTTCCAATCTGGGGCTGGGCTACCTGACTCTGGGCGAGGCCACACCCAGCCTTTCGGGCGGGGAGGCCCAGCGGCTCAAGCTCGCCAGCGAGATGGGCAAAGGGCAGGCTGACACCGTGTTTGTATTCGACGAGCCCACCATCGGCCTGCACCCGCTGGATGTGCGCACCCTGCTGGGCGTGTTCCAGCGTCTCATTGACAGCGGGGCCACTGTGGTGGTCATTGAGCACGATCTGGATGTGATCCGCAACGCCGACTATCTCGTGGACCTTGGCCCCGGCGGCGGCGAGAGCGGCGGACGCATCGTGGCCTGCGGCACACCGGAGCAGGTGGCCGCCGATCCCGCCAGCATCACCGGAAAATATCTGCACCTGTAACCAAAAGATGGACCCCGCCCAACGGCGAGGTCCCTCTGACATTTTATGATAAATTTTAGGTATCCTGCAGCTCCCCGCGGCTGGCGGCCTTGAGGTAAGCAAAGATGAAGCCGTCCAGATCACCATCCATCACGGCATCGACATTGCCGGTCTCGTAGTTGGTGCGGTGATCCTTGACCATGGTGTAGGGCATGA
>OJAI01001225.1_pt1 | contig 14605 bp, 19 predicted proteins | sample 1588891 | NCBI WGS metagenome assembly OJAI01 (sample SAMN03283255) | human gut metagenome | biome: human-associated habitat; material: feces | host: Homo sapiens | place: USA | collected 2013 | reverse complement strand
AAAGTATTTACGTGTGTTTCTCGAAGATGGAGAAGTTCCTATTGATAATAATGCAAGCGAACGAGCAATACGAGGATTTTGTATTGGCAAGAAAAACTGGCAGATGATTGATACAATCAATGGAGCCCATTCTTCAGCAATCATTTATAGTATTGCTGAAACTGCAAAGGCAAATAGCTTAAAGCCATATGATTATTTTGTATATCTCCTGGAGGAGATTCCAAAACATATGGATCAAGAAGACAGAACCTTCCTTGAAGATTTATTGCCATGGTCTGAAAAACTTCCGGAAGAGATTCGAAAACAACCGTAACCAGGAACCGCCAATTACGGTGGTTCTTAATTTTTGATTGTACTCGCTATTGAGCGTTTACCGTCATTTTGACGGTGGATAACAATCATAAATATCTCAACTTTCTGAGGTATTTATGACTGTTATCCACAACCATTGCATCAAATGTATTTTTAACAGCAAAAATTGCTCTCATATGATTACGGTTGTGAATAACTATTTTTTTAAATAATAAATATCCTTTTCATGTGTATAAAAAGAAAATATTTTTTCTACGAATTGCACAATACTACATGGTTTTAGGTGGATCCTTCAGTTCTTTGATCGGATATTTTGCAACAATGGACAATCCTTGCATTAACATTTGAAACTGCTCTGGTGTAATCTCCATGGCTTCTTCCTTTGTACGCGGCCAGCTAAAACCGCCGATGTTCAATCTTTTATAAAGAAGCAAGAATCCATCGCCTTCCCAAACGAGCCCTTTGATTCGATCGGTGCGTTTTCCGCAGAACAAGAATAAGATATGCTTTTGAAAAGGATCCAAGTCAAACTGAAATTTAATAGTAGATGCCAAACCATCAATCCCACGCCGTAAGTCTGTATACCCTGTAGCAATAAAAATTTTTTCAAATCCAACAGCATCATTAAGCATGGAGAAGACCTCCAACCTTATTTAGAAGTTCTTCTGTAGCTGTATTAGATATTTCAATTGAAACAGATCCTTTTCGTATAACAACATCCGGTTTAAAAGGACTGTCAGCTGAACTTACTTGATCAGTCATTTTGATTTCAATAAAATCTGTAGTTGTTGGAGTTGGATTCTCTTGACAGCAGGCGTTAAGGTGCTCTCTAATGTAGTAAGGTATGCTTCTTCTCGGAGAATTCGTTGCCAGTAAAAAAAGGATTTGTCCGAAATGCCATGTTCTCGACACCAGGTCGTTTTAGGCATTCCACTAGCAAGACATTCTTTGATGATATTTGTCCATTGTTCACACCGGACTTTATGAGTTATTTTATCCATGAGATTATCCTCCCTCTAAAAAACCTTAGATTTTTTAAAGTAATTATCTCATGAAAACTAGCAAAAATCGTGGTACCTACTATTTACCTATTGAGCGTTTACGTATTTTTTTCTAAATGCAGGCAACAAAAAAAACAGTCTGCCTTGACGAAAATCACTTCAATCAAAACAAACTGTTCTTCATATTTACTCTAATTTTATTTTATGAGAATAACTGATTTCACGAAATTTGCAGGTGAATCTGGAATATAAACAAGAGAAAAAAATTTTTTTTAACTCCATTTGGTCTTTCTGACTACCCGCAAAGCCTTTATTTATGGGCTTTTCCGCGATTTTTCAATGTCATTGTGCAACCCCTTTTGACACTTTTTTTGTAAATCCGTTTGACACTTTACTATCTTCCCAAAACCGCTCCCAGAATCGGACAGCCACATAAGAGAAATTTCTTCCGGTCGTTTTTCCAGCATATAGCCGCCATTAGCCGCCGTATTTTTACAGTGTTCGGGTCGTCGTAGACTTTCCGATAGGCAAAAAGAAAGCGGCGGCTCTGAAAATCAAAGCCGCCGTAATTTAGAAATGGCACGTGAAGATACCTCTGCTCTACGACGGCTTTTTTTCTTTTGCCGTCGTCCGGCAAATGGTGTCTGTAGTTAGTTACTGACTAAGGCTTTAATTTTTCGGACTAAATCAAAATCCATTTTGCAGCAATAGTTACCATAGTACAGTTTGGCTTTTTGCTCTAACCTATCGAGACGGAGCAGGCAGTACAAGCCAGCAAAGAAACCGCGATCAGGCAGCATCCAATAAATTTCCCAACTCTATGCATAACCGTTTCCTCACTGAACGAAAGTAAGGAACATGGCAAGCGCAACAATTCCCAACATCAGCAGCGCCCAAAACGCGCTGATTGCCGTGGATGCGATATTGATAACGCTGCGGCTTCCCCTGCTCCGCACACATACCACCGAAAGAATCAGACCCAGCAGGACAAAAACGATATTGGCTCCGGCCCAAGCGGTTCGGACTCCATCCGACAGCGAAAGGTGCAGAAGCGATGGGGCAAGAGCCGCCAGCGGTATGATGCTCACAATGAGCGCAGCGATACTAACTGATTGAAATTTTTTCTTTTCCATAGTTTTACCTCATTTCTTTTTTCCCAAATTGGGTGACAGCCAGCGCGAAAAACAGGCCAAACACTACAATCGCGCACGGCAGGAACGGAAACACCGAAAAAGCGGCGTCGGAAGTTTCTGCTGTAAAGTCATAGAGAGAGCAGGAAACGAGATAACCGCTGTAACAGTACGGGTAGGCGATCCACAGCGGCGTATTCGCAACCAATACACCGGGAATCACAAGCAGCAGATTTAATCCCACAGAAAGAAGCGGCTTTTCAAACAGCACAGTGATGGCCCACATAGCCGCAATGCACGGCAGCATAGTCAGAAACAGCCCCAAGCACCATTTCAGAAGATATAGAATCGGCAGGGTTTCTGTTACTCCCATTGTCTGTGTCGCAATCAACCCAGCGATTACAAATACGACAAGAAACACCACCATCTCCATAAACAGATAAAAGGTAAGCACACAGAATTTGGCAATGGATAATGCGCAGCGGCTGACCGGCAGCGCCAGCATTTTCAGAATCCCGTTATTTCCTGTTTCTCGTCCTGCGATCATCACGCAAACCACGATCATGCTGAATGGAAGCAGATAGTAGGCGTAAACAAGCGCACTTTGAATAAACATGGCAGCCCACGCATTGGTGTATTCCGGTGTAAAGTAGTTGCTCAAATACGCAACCCCGGAAAACACCACCAATAAAGGTGCAATGAAAATCAGGGGTACGATTTTGGAGCGTTTTACTTTCATAAACTCGATTTTGAGTAAATCCAAAAAACTCATTTCTTATTATCCCTCCTTACTCGTAGCGTCTGTACTTCGCCAGCCACAAGCCCACAGCAAGGAACAACAGTGTTTCCACCAAAGCGACAAGGGCAACCGTCGAATCAGGCTGGGCGCTCATGGCTACTGCTGGTTTCAGAATAATCACAAAAGGATGCACCAGCAAAAGCGTCAGCCCCGAATTTGCAAGGGCCATACCACTCAGAAAACCGGCAACACCAATTCCAAGCGGCACCCACATATTTTCAAAGCGCGAGGAAATCAGCAGCATAAACGACAGTATCGGCATGGATGTGAGAAAAGAGTATCCGGCAAAGCGTACCAGCGTACCCATCTCAAACGCTCCGTCCGGCAAGTCCGTCATTCCGATCTGTGCAAGTGCCAGGTTTTGCAGCACGATAGCAACCAAAAACATGACCGTCAGAATCAGAAATTTACACAGATACATGGCCGGGACGCTGACGGGAAGCATATACATCTTCTTTACGGCACTTCCCTTAAATTCCATGTTGTAGATCATGCAGGTAGCAACCACGATACCGAACAGATTCAGCACCATAATCATGCCGTAGAGCTGGGTCAACAAAACATCCATCGGGGCCAGCGGCAGATTCAGAAGTGTGTCTTTCCGCATAATGAAATTGACAAATGCGTAGGCGGCTCCCAAGACACCAACGGCCAACAGCACGGGAATCACGCCGGTTCGCTTTTCTTTCCGAAGTTCGATTGCCAGCGTTTTCATAATTTTGCCCTCTGCTTTCTGTCCATGTTATCTTTCTCAACCATAGAAAGGAACACATCTTCCAGATTGTCCGCAGCGAAGCCGGATTGTAGGGCGTATTGACGCAGATCATTCATGCTTCCCTCAAACAGCAGCCGCCCGTGGTTGAGAATCCCAATGTCATCTGCAATCAATTCGATTTCAGACAGCATATGGGACGAGATCAGCACCGTGCAGTCGTAAAGGTTGGGCAAGGATTTTACCAGATTGCGGATTTCATGGATACCAGACGGGTCAAGACCGTTTGTGGGTTCGTCCAGAATCAGAATCGGCGGACGACCCAAGAGCGCCCCGGCAAAGCCCAAGCGCTGCTTCATTCCCAGCGAATACTGTTTTGCCAGCCGGTCGCCAAACTCGGTCAGCCCTACCAGTTCCAGAGCATCTTCCACATCCGCTTTCGGCAGTCCCAAAATGCGGCGGATAATGTCAAGATTTTCCCGCCCGGTGAGATTCGCGTAGAAAGACGGCGCTTCGATGAAAGAGCCGATCTCTTTGAGAATGGCAATCCGATCCTGCGGAAACTGTTTCCCATCAATGGTAAAGCTGCCTTTTGTGGGGTCGGTCAACCCCAACAGCATTTTCATGGTAGTGGATTTGCCTGCCCCGTTCGGGCCAAGAAAACCATAAATGCTGCCCTTGCGAATATGAAGCGAAACATGATTGACCGAAGTGAAGTTCTTATATTTCTTGGTCAACTGTTCCGTTGTAATGATATAGTCCATAGAAACATCTCCTTTCGATGCTTCTATGGTACAACTTCAACCTGACATCTACATTCTCCCGTCCTTACTTTTACCTTACTTTTCAAGGAACAAGAACGCAGAATGGACAGCCCATGATATAATAGAAACAAATAAAATCAGATTGGAGAAACTGCTATGGATAATTCCTTTTTACATACTAAAAGGCTCCTGTTGGTAGATGATGAACAGGAACTATTGAAAATGGTTTCAGATATATTGAAAGATGCAGGATTTGAAACTGTCCTTACCGCAATGACGGTCAAAGAAGCTATTTTGACCGCAAAAGAGGAAACTCCCGATTTAATTGTTTTGGATGTCATGCTGCCGGATGGGGATGGCTTTTCTCTGATGCAACATTTCCGCACTTTTACCAATGTGCCGATCATTTTCTTAACAGCAAAGGACGAAGCAGCAGACAAATTATCGGGATTGGGGCTTGGTGCAGATGACTACATTTCTAAGCCCTTTATGCCGCAGGAACTGTTACTGCGTATCTATGCGGTACTGCGGCGGACCTACAAAGAGGATTCACCGCTGCTTGTTTTGGATGGATGTACGATTGATTTCAGCCGGGCCGAAGTCCATAAGGGCAGCGAAATTATTTCCCTGACAGCCAAAGAACATACTTTACTTGAAACGCTTGCCCGTAATGCTGGAAAGATTGTTACCGTAGATGCGCTTTGTGAAGCCCTCTGGGGGGATAATCCTTTTGGCTACGAAAACAGCCTCAATGCTCATGTCCGGCGCATCCGGGAAAAGATTGAAACCGATCCATCAAAACCCGTGTCCCTAATAACCATTAAAGGATTAGGCTATAAGCTGATAGCAAGGAAGTGATGTCATGAAATCATTCGGAAGTTATATATCTAAATATCTTGTGTCGTTCGTTGCCTTTATTCTGATATTGCTTTTTCTTAATGCAGTAGTATTCGGTCTGACTTTTCAAAAGATTGTGACCGAGGATTATGGCGATTCATCCCCGCAAGCCATGTTGGAAATGACTGCTACCGCCGCTACGCCGGAACAATTATCGGATGAGGCGGTGCAAATGCTCCGACAGAATCATATTTGGGCGATCTACTTGAACACAGATGGTCAATGTTATTGGTCGGTTGATTTGCCGGACAATGTGCCGAAAAATTACACAATTCAAGATGTCGCACTATTTTCAAAAGGGTATATTGAGGATTACCCGGTTTTTATTTGGAACACCGATGATGGGTTGTTGGTGCTGGGCTATCCCACAGACAGCTACACAAAACTCACCAGCAATTACTATTCCATTGCAGCACTTCAACGACTCCCCATCTTTGTGCTGGGGATGCTTGGCTTGGATTTGCTGTGCCTCTTTTCAGCCTATTACTTTTCCAAACGCAGAATCATTCACAATACCGAACCGATTGTGTCCGCTGTGGAAACTTTGGCAGACGGAAAGCCAGTTTCACTTCATATCAGCGGAGAACTATCGGAAATTGCAAGCAGTGTAAACAAAGCTTCTTCCATTTTGAATAGGCAAAATGAAGCGCGGGCGAACTGGATCAGCGGCGTTTCCCATGACATCCGCACACCTCTCTCCATGATTATGGGGTATGCGGGCCGTATTGCAGAAAGTAAAGCTGCCAGCAAGAGCATCCGTGAACAGGCGGAAATAGTACGGAAGCAAAGTGTAAAAATCAAAGAGCTGGTGCAGGATTTGAATTTAGTATCGCAGTTGGAATATGAGATGCAGCCGCTTCATAAAGAGATGGTTCGCTTATCCAAACTACTGCGATCCTATGTAGCAGACCTGTTGAATACAGGAATTTCCGATAGCTACAACATCGGAATTAAGATCACTCCTGACGCCGAAAATGCTGTGTTGGAATGTGATGCCAGATTGATTTCGCGAGCTGTAAACAACCTTGTCCAGAACAGCATAAAACACAACCCACAGGGCTGTGAAGTCTGCCTTTCGCTTACAGCATCGCAAAACCATCTTATCTTGGCGGTTACGGATAACGGAACGGGTCTGTCTGCTGAAAAGCTGCAAGAGCTGGAAGAAAAACCGCATTATATGGAAATCACAGATGAACGGCTTGATTTAAGACATGGGCTTGGATTGCTGATTGTCCAACAAATCGCCATAGCTCATAACGGCAATTTCAAACTTACTAATGTTTTCCCGAAAGGGTGTGAAGCTACTTTAATATTCCCGTATATTGGATAAACAGGCAAGTACAAATCTATAAGAAAACGCCAGATGCAGAGGTGATACGCCCCTGGATCTGGCGTTTTCTTAATAAGCGCACTTCAAATCGGTATAACCTTCTTATTAACACTGACAAAAAACAGGCGCATGCCCAAACGCTGTATGAAAAGAAGCTGCTGACCTATCCGAGAACGGACAGCCAAAGCCCACGTTACGGCTTTGCATGACAGCCGGATTGAAACCGAGGCCCGGCGCATCGTGGATAAGCTGAAAGATCTGTCCGCGCCCAACAGCCCCAACAAGACACATTTTATGGTGGAGATCTCACCGCACTTTGACGCACTGGCTTCCACCAAGGACAATGACCGGCTCTTTGCCATGCTGCCCTATAAGTCCCTGTGCTTTACCAGCATAAAAGACCGACACGGGGTATATGCCATGATTAACAAAGATGAGCGCCGTGATGTGAGTATTCGCAAGCCCCGGCCATCTATCCGCAAGCAGCTTGCCGACAGCAAACAGGCCACCAGCCCGAAAAAGGCGGCGGCCAGAACCAAGAAAAATGAATTGGAGGTATGAGGAATGATGCACTTTACCGTGGAAGAAGAAAATTTGATCTGTATGTACCACAACGCAGACCGACGCAGGACGATAGGCAAGATCACCGCAGCCATGCCGGGTATGGACGGGAATAGGATAAAATATTCGCCCACCTCTGCAAACGTGCGGGAGAAGCCTTGAAACTGGCGGTTATCAGCCCCGAAAGGCGTAGGTTACAGTCATTATTAGCCCCCGAAACAGGTACAGACGCGCAGCGGGTGTATCTGTTTCGGGGGTGTGCAGGTGATAGCCGCAAAGCGGCGTAAGAGGGTGCAGCCCTCTTGATCGTTATTCTTGTTCCAGCGGGAAGCTCGGCAACGCTTCCAGCAGCTTTAAGGAAATGTGCTGCCGCATATCCTCGTCAATGACTTTTTTCACTTTGCCGCCCGGCTGCCTGATCTCCACCGTGAAAAGCTCGTCGATGTAGTCCGCATAGTGGGCCAGCACCTTTTCTGTGGCCCACTTCTCACCGGCAACGGCGGCTTTGATTGTTTCATAGTCCAGCAGCTTTTCTTGTCCGTCCATCCTGATACCCCCGTCAGATTGATTTTTTCCATGATACCATATCTGGGAGTATGGAGCCAGAGAAACCGGCGATTTTCTGCTGGTAAATTCTACGCATTTAGAGCGGCACTATGGCGGGGATAGGATAAAACACTCACATACCCCGCCGACTATGCGGGAAAAACCTTGAAATATAGGGCTTTTTAAGGCCCTAAATGCGTAGGTTGGTGCTTTGTTGCGATATGCTCCACGGTTACGGTGTATTGTTCATATTCTGTTTTCGGGAATCTTTATGAAATCTTCAAAATTGCCCGGTATGCTATCCGTAAAATCAAAGAAAGGACTTGATTATATGGATATGATTTTGAAAACGACTGACCTCTGCAAAAATTTCAAGGGGCAAATGGCGATAAACAATGTGTCACTGAACATCCGGCGCAACTCGGTTTATGGTCTGCTGGGGCCGAATGGGGCTGGCAAATCCACGATCTTAAAAATGCTCACCGGCATTTTGCGCCCCACATCGGGAAGCATCGAGTTTGACGGCCACCCGTGGAAGCGGAATGATCTGGAGCATATCGGTGCTTTGATTGAGATGCCCCCGCTTTACGAAAATCTGACTGCATACGAAAATCTCAAAGTCAGAACTACATTGCTCGGCCTGGACGATGCACGAATTAACGAGGTATTGCAAATTGTCCAGCTCACGAATACCGGCAAGAAACGGGCCGGGCAGTTTTCTCTTGGTATGAAGCAGCGGCTTGGTATTGCTATTGCATTGCTGAACAGTCCCCAGCTTTTGATTCTGGATGAACCGACTAACGGCCTTGACCCTTTAGGGATTGAGGAACTTCGAGAGTTAATTCGCTCTTTTCCCTGCAAAGGGATTACAGTTATTTTGTCCAGCCATATTCTGTCAGAAGTCCAGCAGATTGCAGATCATGTGGGTATCATTGCTGGCGGCGTCCTTGGATATGAGGGAGAGCTTCGCGCCGGTGAAGATTTGGAACAACTCTTTATGGATGTTATTCGCAGAAATGGTAAGGAGGGATATTAAATGGAGATGGCATATATTCAGGCAGAGAACCTAAAGCATAAGAGAACTTTCACAAAAACGCTGATCGTTCTGGCCCCGTTTGTAACTGCGCTTATGAACTTTTTTGCCCCTCTTTGGTTCCAGCTCAATTCTTATAATTGGTGGTATATCCTGCTTTATCCTGGATTCCTTACGCTCACCTGTGCCTTGATTGAACAGCGGGATAATGGCAAACTAAAATATCGTGCCGTTGCTTCATTGCCTGTTTCGCAGAACAAAGTCTGGAAAGCAAAAATTGGAGTGGCCGGTATTTACTCCTGTGTGGGGAATTTCATTTTCCTGGCGCTAAATCTGTTGGGCGGTTTTGCAATATTAGTTATCAACGAAATTCCCCTGACAATCGGAATTTGGCAGGCTGCGGCCGGAACAGCTTGTATTGTCATTGCAAGCCTATGGGAAGTTCCGCTGTGCTTATGGTTATCAAAAAAAGTTGGTATCTTTGTCACGGTTATTCTTAATGCCGGACTTGGAAGCGTTTTAGGGATTTTCACGGCTACAACCTCTTTGTGGATGATCTGCCCGTATAGCTGGGTGCCGCATCTTATGATTTCCGTGTTAGGTATTTTGCCTAATGGTGAGCCGGTTGCAGATCAGAGTACGGCAATGGCATTTTGGATGATTATACTTGTATTGGTCATTTCGCTGGCCTGGTTTGCGGCGCTGTCATTTTTAACTGCAAGATGGTTTGAGAAAAAGGAGGTGGGGTAACTATGGTATCTGTGGTTCGCTGCTGGAAAGCAGAATATCAGAAGTGTAAACATAGCATTTTGCTCTATATGCACAGCATGATTCCGATTATATGTGCGGCGATTTTTGCGGGTTACTATCATATATCCAGATGGGAACTGGCAACCAAAATCAGTGCCTATCTGGAAGTGCTGGCCGTTGCGTTCCCGTTTCTGATCGGCATTATTGTGGGCCTGGTTGTTCAGATCGAAAATCAGGCCGGGCATTATCAGCTTTTGTTGGGAACAATCCCATCTCGCATGGCAACGTATATTGGTAAACTTGGTTTTCTGATGATCTGTGCTTTTGGCGCAACATTTTTAGCGTTAGGAACATTCGCTGCACTATATAGGGATGCTCCGGCAAGCCTTTACCTGAAAGCAGGGATTCTATTGTTGATTACCATGCTTCCCATTTACCTGATTCATTTGTTTGTGGGAATGAGCTTCGGAAAAGGTGCATCTATGGGATTGGGAATTGCAGGGAGTTTAATAGCTGCCCTTATGATAACAGGGCTTGGTGACGCTACATGGAAATATATTCCCTGGGCCTGGGGCGTTCGTGCTATGGATTACACTGTGCTTGCATGGGATAGCCCCCAACTGTATGCACAGGTAAAAACCGATTTTTTCAGCGGTATGATTATTTCTGTATGCTGCACTGTTTGTCTGCTGATTGCCAGTTTGGTTTGGTTTCATGGTTGGGAGGGAGGTAAAAACAGTGAATAAAAAGTGCCTGTTTGCCGTGGTAATTGTGCTTGTAAGTCTTATATGCTTATCGGCCTGCGGTGCGCTCCGCGATACCGCCGATAAAAATAAGGCGTTAAATGAATCTCTGCCGTATTATGAGCTGAACGCCGCAAACTATGATGAAATTTCATATAACGGCCTGACATATACCATAACGGATGAATGTCTTGAAATGTCAGAACTGCAAGAAGAAATCGGGCAGGTATCGAAACGCTTCAAAAATGTGGCGGGGGAAGATTTCAGTTTCGGCTACGTTTACAGTATTGTGGATGTGGATATAAGCAATGCCGTAGCTGTAAATATCAACAATGAATATCGGAAAGCTGACATTAAAAATAATGATGAGTAACCTCGACAATGTGGTATAATGGGGCGGGAGGTGATTTTTTGACCCACTTACTTGTAGTTGACGATGAAGTTTCTATCTTGGAATTGATTAAGAACAGTTTGGGGAAAGATGGATATTTGATAACAGTCTGTCAAAATGCGGATGATGTAGACATCAAAAAGCTGCATTTCTATGACCTCATTCTTTTGGATGTGATGATGCCTGGCACAGACGGGTTTGAGTTTTGCAAACAGATCAGGAATATGGTAGACTGCCCGATTCTCTTTCTGACCGCAAAGACATTAGAGGAAGATATATTGTTTGGATTGGGCATCGGTGCGGATGATTATATTACGAAACCTTTTCGTATTCAGGAGCTTCGCGCCCGTGTCGCGGCACATTTACGCAGAGAAAAAAGGGAGCATCACAGCACACTTTCATTTGAGCCTGATATAAGATTTGACCTTTCCGCAAAGGTACTGTATGTTTCAGAACAGCCGGTTCCCCTTACCAAAAGCGAGTATTCAATCTGTGAATACCTTGCGAAAAACCGGGGACAGGTTTTTACAAAAGAACAAATCTATGAAGCCGTTTTCGGGTTTGATGGAATAGGCGATAACTCTACGATCTCAACGCATATAAAAAATATTCGTGCGAAATTGGAGCATTTCAAAATAAGTCCGATCAGCACCGTATGGGGGATAGGATATAAATGGGAGTGAAAAAGAAACCTACATTGAAAATATTGTTTCGCCAGTTTGCTATCTCCCTCATTGTCATGCTGGTAGCGGCAATTATTGTCCCTTCTGGTTTGGAGGGACTTGCTGTAAATGCTGGATTAGCTACAAGAGCAAATCTAAGTGAATTGCAGGTAAAAGAGATCATTCCAACGCTGACGATTGCCCCGGATATTACAAAGGTTGTGATTCCACAGGGATGCGGCTACTTAATTCTGGACAAGAACTTTAATGAGCTTTACAGCAATATGGACGATGATGAAAAAGAAATTGCCCTGCTGTACGCAAAGGGAGAATATATTGAATATGCTACGGGGAGGCAGTTTGCACTTGTTGTCCGGGAAAACGAATTTTGCGTTTTAAGGTATTATATTGGTTCTCAATTTACAGTGTCATGGCTACCGGAATATTTTCCATCTCCTGACACGCTTGTGTTTATCCTGATGGCTGTAAATTCGCTGCTGGTCATTATCATACTGACCGCCAGATTTGCTAAGAACCTGCGTACACAACTGACCCCGCTTTTTGAAGCAACTGCGGAGGTTTCAAAGCAAAACCTTGATTTTGAAGTAGGACACGCCAAAATCAAAGAGTTTGAAGATGTCCTTGCATCTTTTTCAGATATGAAAGATAATCTGAAAATTTCGTTAGAACGGCAATGGAAAACCGAACAGACACAGAAAGAGCAAATCGCCGCGCTTGCCCATGATTTGAAAACGCCTCTGACGGTTATTCAAGGAAATGCTGATTTACTCACAGAAACAAATCTTGATGATGAGCAACGATTATACGCTGGTTACGTCGTGGAAAGCTCCGGCCAGATGCAGTCATATATTCAAACCCTGATTGATATATCACGGGCGGCGGTTGGTTATCAGCTCCATATTGAAAGTATAGACTTGCCAGCGTTCATGCAGCACTTGTTCGGTTATATGGAATCACTATGCCGGACAAAAGAAATCCGGCTGCAAATGAATACTGTTTCACTCCCTCAAATGCTGAAATTTGATAGGGTGCTGATAGAACGTGCTATTATGAATGTTATCAGTAATGGGCTGGACTACTCCCCGCAAGGCGGAACGCTTTATGTGGATGTTCAGAGTAACAACGGTTTCGTGGAAATTTCAGTCACAGACGAGGGAACGGGGTTTTCTAAAGAGGCATTATGCCACGCACAGGAACGGTTCTATATGGGCGATCAAAGCCGCAATTCAAAGTTACACTTTGGTATGGGTCTATATATTACAAATTCGATTATGGAACAACATAATGGTCAGCTTATTTTAGAAAATTCAAAAGAAACCGGCGGCGCAAAGGTTACTATGAAACTTCCTTGCTGATTTTCCGATAGTGTAATGGACGTCTTTTATGTCCGTCCATTTTTCAAATCTTTATGGAATCTTCAAAAATTCCTCTTATCATGTATCTAAAGAAAAAACATCTGCCCAGCGGCAGAAAAGAAAAAAACCGCTGCTGGGCAGACCCATTTTCACGCTTAATTTATATTCACTGGTGGCGGTTTTGAGAAATCAAGGCCGCTGCTTTCTTTCTGTCATTCCCAGCAGTTAAAGGCATGGCGGCCCACGGGAGGACGCCGCCATGCTGTTTTACTATCATTATAATCTAATCCACTTCTACCGCTTAAAAAAAGCCTTGCCCCGCCACGGGAATATTCCGGCTATGAGTATGAACTATACCATGTAAGAAAACAACAAAACGCTTCAAATCGTCGCCCGGTAGGTTTACGACCTGCCGGGCGATTTTTGTCGATTTTCGCGGATTGTCATTTCCGGCAAAAAATCAGATGGAAAAGGAGGCGGTCAGCAGACCAGGGCCAGCATAGGCCCCTGACAACGGACAGGATCATCCTGCTCACTCCCCACGGAAAGGGGGTGAGAAGATGAAAGTTACCCCTGATGATTACGGGAGGCGCTGCCAGTTTGACCATTTTTGCAAGCTGGTACTGTACCATGAAGCCGTTGACTACTTCCGGGAAAGGAAGCGTCAGCGTGGCTGGGAAACATCCTTTGAAACGCTGCCGCTTTCGGAACTGGACACGCTATGCACGATAGATCAGTACCCCAGCGACAGTTTTATATTTCCGGCCTATACTTGCCAAGTTGCTCCATCTGCTCACCGGATTTATAGGTGAGATTCAGGATCAGATATCCATTTACCTTCGTGTACGTTATATAAATAGGACATTCGCAATCCGCTTTCGCTACTTACTCATGAATGCTCTCATCACATTTTCTTTAATCCACTTTCACCATGAGTATTTCATTATTTACTACATTCCATAACAAGCTTCTCACATCTGTCATATCCAAGCTGTGAACTATTCAAACACAATGTATAATTACTGGCCTTTCCCCATTTCTGATCCGTATAAAAATTATAATTCGTCATACGCCTTTTATCTGTATCTGCCATCATTTTGACAGCTTCCTTTTCTTCTACATTATATAACCCCATAATTCGCTGTGTTTTTTCCGGCATATCCCCATGGATAAATACATTCAGTACATCATCCCGGTCTTTCAGAATATAATCTGCATTTCTTCCAATGATCACGCAAGGCTCCTTTTCAGCCAGTTCTAAAATAACTTTCCTCTGTGCCTCATACACCATGTCTTCTACTGATTTTCCTGTGATATCACGTCCAGCAAATGCATATGCAAACAAGCCTTTTTTCGGAGATAATTCCGCATTTTTCTGAACATACTCCGGTGACAAACCGGACTTCTCTGCAATGTCATTAATGATATTTTTATCATAATAAGCAATTCCAAGTTTCTTTGCTACTTCTTCTCCGATAAAACGTCCGCCGCTTCCGAATTCTCTGCTGATTGTAATAATTCTTTTTGTCATCTCCGCTTCCTCCTTAACTTAAAACATCAACCTTGTTTTTTCTGATTTTCTTTAAGAACACATATCC
>OJAI01001218.1_pt1 | contig 14701 bp, 9 predicted proteins | sample 1588891 | NCBI WGS metagenome assembly OJAI01 (sample SAMN03283255) | human gut metagenome | biome: human-associated habitat; material: feces | host: Homo sapiens | place: USA | collected 2013 | reverse complement strand
ACAGGAGGCCACTTAATGTGGCCTCCGTCGTGAGCAGGACTGTAGAGCAGGAAACCTAAGCCGGTGTCCCCGCTCTCCCGGGGCCGAACGCCCTAGTTGTTGAGCATGCGGTCGAAGCTTCCCGAGTCGCCATCCCGATAGTCTGCGGTCATCAGGATCTCCTGCGGAATGCGCCCGCCCTCGCGCAGCACGTTGCGGAACTGCACGCGCGTGACCATGGGCAGATCCTTGATCGTCGCTGCCAGGTTCTGCGGCACGCCCTGGTTGGCAGCCGCGGGCTCGCACTCGCCGCCGGCCTTCACGCGACGCTTATGCTCGGCGAGCATGGCGCGGTACATGCCGGCATGCAGGCGAATCTCAACCACATTGGCATTGCGAGCCTGCTCGACGATGCGCGCACCCTCGCGGTCGATGTCGCCCACGTAGTAGACGTAGTTAAAGCGATAGCCAATCTCGGCCAGATAATCATCCAGTGCGTGCGAGACGCTTGCCTTGCAGCCGCCGCCAAAAATCACGCCGCCCACCTTGGTACCAAAGAGCTTGGCATGTTTGCGTCCGCGCAGGAGCTTGACGATCTCGTCATAGGTATCCAGGTTCTCGACCATAATGAACGGCTTGTCGGCGCCCAGCGTAAAGAAGCCCGTAAAGTGCACGGGGCGATTGGAGGCGACCTTGATCGCCTGCATGCTGATGCCCTTTTCGGTCATACGCCTGATCAGGCGCTCACCGTGCTTGCCGTCAAAAGCCTTCTCGTCGTTAAAGATCTGGTAGGCACGCTGGCGGCGCGAGGCAACCGGCGTATCGGCACCTCGGTTCTGCTCGATCCAAGCCTGGATGATTGCGATTTCCTCGGCAATCTTGCGGTTGGACATCTCGTTGTGCTGAGTGCGCTGCGGAGCCTTTTTGCCGTCCTTGCCCTCGACCTTTACGATCTGTGTCTGCTGCTCCTTGATCTTGGAGAGCGCCGTAGGCGTAGGGACAACCTTGAGCAGCTGCCTGCCTAAAACGCGGGCAAGGGCAAACGCCGAGACCTCGCCGTGGGCGGACGACTTGGGCTGCTGGGCAGCAGTATCTGCTGCGGCAGACTCCGGCTTCTTCTGAGACTTGCGCTTAGAATCGCCCTGGGAATTGCGCTCGTGCTTCGGCATAGACGCCTGCTTCTGCGGACGATCGAACTTGCTCTCCTTCGCCGGCTGGCGCTTAGGCTGCCCCGAAGAAACCTCGGCCTTCGCATCCTCGTTCTGCGGCGTGGCCTTCTCGGTTGCAGTCTCGGCATGGGAACTGCGGCCCCCACGATGGCGACGGCGGCGAGGCTTGCTCGACGTGCCCTGCTCCGCCTGCTCATCAGTAGGCTGCTGGCCCTGAGTCTCCGTATCGGACGCAACCTGCTCATCAACAGGCTTCTGTTCACGAACTTCCGACTCGGCAGGCTTCACGGCCTTCTCGGCCCTCACCTCCGGAACCTGATTAACCTTCTCCTGACGCTTTACGGGGTACGCGCGACCTGCAAAGCCGCGACCGGGACGACACGAGTCTGAGGCCTTCTTGGCCGGCTTCTCGGAATCGTCCGCAACCTCGGCAGTCTCTTCGGCCTCGCGCATAACATCCTGCTGTTCGGCCCTAAAATGCGCACCGCGGCGACGCTTGGGCTCCTGGATCTTAGCATGCTCTTGAGTGCGAGTCGGCTCCTGCATCCCGGCGGGCTTTTCCTCGACGGCCTCGGCATCCGTCTCGCCCTTTCGAGCAACGGCGCGACGGAAGCGCTCCTGCTGGGCGCGGCGCTGCGCATCGCGCTTGCCACCCCCGCCAAAACCGCCGCGTCCTGCCTTGGCCGTAAAGGCACGCACGACGTTCTCATCGAGCAACTCATCGGTATCGACATGCTCACGCGGAGCAGCTTCTTCCACAGCAGGCACGTCGGCGGAATCCTCGACGACAAAATCTTCGACGGACTCGGCAGGCTGCTCCTGGACATCGCGGATCTCGGCATTGATGGTATAGAACGCCGGGCGCCCGTTAATGCCGCTACCCTCGATCTTTGTCACGATATTTGCCGCGATAAGCTCATCGCGCATCGCCTTGGTGTCACATTCCTTATCGACGGAGCGAAAAATTTGCGCCAGCGCACTCGACTTAATCTTGAGCGCCTTGCGGCAGAGCAGGTCGTAGGCAATCAGCTTGGCACGCTCGGCAGAAAGCGACGTCTGGCTGCTCAGACGCTCAGCCAGGGCATCGACATTATTTTGGTTATCGGAATATACCGTCTTGGCCACGGGGCCCCTTTCATATGTACACATATACGTCTATATGGTACAACGCGCGCCCTTATCCACGCAAAACATCTGCGAGAACACTCGAGCGTCACCCGCTTTTGCATCAAAACCACCCCTAAAAGGGGTGGTTTGCTCTTAGGGTATAACCCTTGGATTTCCGGCACGCGTCTAAAGGCGCCGGCCCTCACGGGGTTCGGGCCGCACTGCAGATTGACCCGTGACGGGCCGGTCAAACCGGCGCTATTTACGCCCCGGCCCCCTATCGAAGGGGTCCTCGTACTCCTTGACGCTCAGCCGGTCGATCGCGATGTCGGCCTTCTCCTGCTCCCGGATGTACTTCGCGATCGTGGCCTCGTTCAGGCCGACCGTGGACACGTAGTAGCCCTCGGCCCAGAACTTCCTGTTGCCGAACTTGTACTTCATGTTCGCATGCTTGTCGAATACCATCAGCGAGCTCTTCCCCTTCAGGTAGCCCATCACGCTCGATACGCTGTACTTCGGCGGTATCGCCAGCAGCATGTGGACGTGGTCAGGCATCAGGTGCCCCTCGATGATCTCTATCCCCTTGTACTGGCAGAGCTTCCTGAAGATCTCCCCAAGGTCGGACCTTATTTGGTTGTAGATGACTTTGCGCCTATACTTCGGCGTGAACACGACGTGGTACTTGCACATCCACTTCGTGTGCGACAGGCTGTAGGCCTTCTGGGCCATACGCCACCACCGCCCTCTCGACTCGGATTCCCTGCGGCCTGAACAATCGCAAGTGTCCGGCGAGGGGGCGGCTTTGTAAAGCCGTTTGGCCCCACCCGCATAGCGGGTGGTTTCTGATGCGGCGCGCTGCGCGCCCCGCACAGGCTAAAGCCTCTAATGAAAAAAGACCGAGCCCGCGAAGTCGCGGACCCGGTCTTTCCGAGTCATATAGATGTGACGTTCAACTCGTCAGGTCGACTAAGCCTTGGCGGCCTCGGCGTCGGCAGGAGCCTCAGCGGCAGCGGCGCGGCCGTACTCGGCCTTGCCCATCTCGGACCACTCGGGCTCCTCGTCGGGCATGGAACCGGCCTCCTTGCCGAAGAGCTCCTTGAGGCAGTTGACGGCGACGATGAGGCCCAGGACCATCAGCAGGACGGCGAAGACAAGCTGCAGACCCTTGGTGGCGGCGACGGAGACGGCGGCCGTGGTGGCGGTAGCCGGGATGGTGCCGAAGAAGCCGTAAGCCTGGACAGCGGCCATGCAGCCCATGGCGCTCTGGACCAGCGAGGTGAAGGTGCAGCAGAGCAGGAAGACGACGGGCACGTAGAGCATCCAGCCCTTGCGGCCGGTGCACTTGCAGAACACGGCGAGGGTGATCATGGTCATGCCGCCGAGCAGCTGGTTGGAAGCACCAAAGAGCGGCCAGATGTTGGCATAGCCACCAAAAGCGAGGGCGAGACCGGGAAGCAGGGTGACGACCGTGGCGAACCAGGGGTTGCCGAGGACCTTCATGTAGCCGGCCTTGGACTCGATGGCCAGGGCGTCGTTGGTCTGGGCAAAGAACTCGGAGAACGAAGTGCGGGCGATGCGGGCGACGGCGTCGAGCGAGGTCAGGGCCAGAGCGGAGACGTTCATGGTCATAAAGACGGTAGCGAGCGTGCCGTCAACACCGAAGGCCTGCATACCGCGGGAGATGCCGGCGGCGAAGATCTGGAACGGGGTGGAAGCGACACCGGCGTTGAGGGCGCCGGTACCGGCGGTGTTCATGTCGGAGAACATGATGCCAGCGACGATGATGGCAAGGATGCCGACGAAGGACTCGACAATCATGGCGCCGTAACCGACCTTGACGGCGTCCTGCTCCTTCTCGACCTGCTTAGAAGAGGTGCCGGAAGAAACGAGGCTGTGGAAACCGGAGAGAGCACCGCAAGCGACGGAGACGAACAGGACCGGGAACATCATGCCGGAGGCAGTGGAGAAGCCGGTGAAGACCGGAGCGGTGATAGTGGCCTGACCGTTGACGCCCAGGACGACGATGCCGAGGACAGCGCAGACGATCATGACGATCATCATGATGGAAGTGAGGTAGTCACGCGGGGTCTTGAGCATCTGGATGGGCATAGCGCCAGCGAAGACAAGGTAGACCATGACGACGGCGAACCACTGGAACTTATCCAGGTAGACCGGGAACTGCATACCGACGGCGAACATGAGAACCATGAGGACCACGCCGGTGACGAACTCGGCAGCGCCGGTGAGGTTGAACTTCTTCTGGGCCCAACCAAAGGCGATAGCGACGAAGGTGAACAGGATGGAGATGGTACCAGCGCAGCCGGCGGCATAGGACTTGGTGAAGTCGATGGCACCGGTAGCAGCACCAGAAGCGTCAACGGCCGGGGTGAACATGAACGTCTTGCAGACCATGTCGGTGAAGGCGGCGATGACGATGATGCAGAACAGCCAGCAGAACAGCAGGAACAGGCGACGGCCGGTCTTGCCGATGTACTTTTCGATGAGCTGAGCGAGCGACTTGCCGTTGTTCTTCATCGAGGCGTACAGGGCACCAAAGTCATGGACGGCACCAAAGAAGATGCCGCCGACGAGGACCCAGAGCACGACGGGCAGCCAGCCAAAGGCCATGGCGACGATCGTACCCGTAACAGGGCCAGCACCGCAGATCGAGCTGAACTGGTGCGAGAACGCGGTGAAGGCGGAGACGGGCGAGAAGCTGTTGCCGTCCTTCATGCGCTTGGCCGGCGTGAGGGCCTCTTTGTCAACGCCCCACTTGTTGGCCAGCCATCGGCCATAGCCCAGATAGCCGCAGGCGAGCACCGCCGCGGCCACAACCATGAGCAAAACTCCGTTCATTACATTTCCTCCTCTAAAAAGAACTTCCTAGACATAAAAAATGAGGGCCGTCGGTTGCGCTCGACGGCCCTCATCTTCATCAGCCGCCCGTTATCGTACGGGCTAGCTGTATGTGCTAACCCGCATCAGATAATTACTACGCTGATAATGTTTAGCTGATGCGTGAACATGTCTAAGAAATCCTCTTCAATCATGATGTGAACGATCCGTGCGTGTTCACATCCCCCAGTGGTTGAAAAGGAGTATGAAACTTTAGTTACCTAAAGTCAACGCAAATTTGTAATGAATTTTCAACTTTTTTTGAAATTCTCGGTATAAAACGCCACTGACCTCGGACTTTACCCCACGACAGTTTTTGCATGAGAGATGCCCCTGAGAGCCGCGGGAGCCGGGCGGAGGGGCCGGATATAAGGTTTATCACGAGTTCCGCACGCAAAGAAGGCCACTTAATGTGGCCTTCGTCTTGCGCAGGACTGTAGAGCAGGAAACCTTATATCCGGCCCCTCCGTCCGGGGACCGCGCCGTACCAGCTACAGCGTCATGTTTGGATCGGCGTCGACGTCGAACGGCGAGATTTCACCTCGGTCGAATTTACGGCGAGCGACCTCCGCAATCATAGCTGCGTTATCGGTACAGGCAGACAAGGGCGGCACCGTTACACGAATCCCCTGACGCCCAAGCTTCTTGATCATCATCTCGCGCAGATGCGGGTTGGCCGAGACGCCGCCACCGATGCAGTATTCCTTGCATCCGGTAGCGTGCAATGCGTTTTTGGCCTTCTTGTACTGCACGTCAAAGACAGCTGCCTCAAACGAAGCTGCCAGATCGGGCAGGTGAATCGTGCGCCCGGCCTTGGTCTCCTGTTCAATGTAGAGCGTCACAGCGGTTTTAAGGCCCGAAAGCGAGAAGCGATAGTCTCCTCTGCTGTTAAGCGCACGGGGGAAATCGATCGCCTTGGGGTTGCCCGTCTCGGCCAGCTTGGAGATGATGGGGCCACCGGGATAGCCCAGACCCAACGCCTTGGCCACCTTGTCGAAGGCCTCGCCCACAGCATCGTCGAGTGTCTCACCAAGTACCTCGTAGTCGCCCCACGCCTTCACGTGCACGAGCATGGTGTGCCCGCCCGAGACAAGCGTGAAGATGAACGGCGGCTTGAGGTCGGGCTGCGCCAGCAAGTTGGCAAACAGGTGCCCCTCCAGATGGTTGACGCATACGAGCGGCTTACCGGCAGCGTAGGCAAAGCCTTTGGCAAAGGCAACGCCCACCACGAGGGCGCCCACCAGGCCCGGACCCTGTGTCACGCCCACGGCGGCAAGCTCGCTGGGAGCAATGGCCCCGCCCTCAAGACCAAGCGATGCTGCGGCATCCTCGAGCGCCGCATCCACGACACTCACAATCACCTCAACGTGTTTGCGCGAGGCGATCTCGGGCACCACGCCGCCAAAGCGGGCATGAAAATCAATCTGTGTCGACACCTGGTTGGCCAGCATATTGCCATCCGCATCGATAATCGCCACGGCCGTCTCGTCGCAGGAACTCTCGATAGCGAGCACTAGGCGGCGGCGCTCAATTTCGGCACGCTCCCCCTCTGAGCGCCCAGGCGCAGGCAGCGGCCATACGCGCTGCTCTGCCGCCGTCGGCTCGGGCGAAGCATTGTCGACCGGAAGCACGAGGGGCAGCGGAGCCGTCATGACGATGGCATCCTTGCCGGCACCATAGTAGCCGCGGCGCCGTCCTGCCTCGGTAAAGCCCAGAGCGTTATAAAGCGCGATCGCTCCCTCGTTGCCGTCCTCGACCTCGAGCGAAGCCGTGGTGCAGCCGAGCATCTGGGCATCATAGCTCACGTGCGACAGCAGCTTGCGGGCAATGCCCTCACGGCGATGTGCCGGGTCGACGGCGACATCCAGAATCTGCACATCACCGTCCACGACCATACCGCCGGCAAGGCCCAGCAGCTTGCCGTCGTCGTGTGCCACCCACCAACTACGCGGTGCAGCGACGTCCTCGCTCAGTTCGGACAGGAACATGCCCGGCGTCCACGCCTCGTGTCCGGCACCTTCAAAGCAGGCAGCCTCCAGCGCGCTCGCGCCCTCGGCATCCGCCGCGCCCATGGGACGGAACTGCAGATGACGACCGGCGAGCTCATCGGCAACGCCCGTAATTTCGCTCTGTGCACTCTCGGCAAGACCAAGACGCTTGCGCTCGTTTTCCTCGGCATCCGAAAGGCGCGTGTAAATCGGCAGGACGCGAGCCGGATCGCCGTCACCCGCAGCGTGCGCGAGCAGCAAGCCCTCGCCCGAAGGCCACCACAGGTCGCGCTCCACGCAGCGGGCGGTCTCGTCCTCACCCAGCAGCTTGCCATAGCGCACGAGACCGTCACCGGTCAGCTGAACCTGGTCCCAGCCCGCTGCTTGGCGCCACTCATCGAGCGCCACGGCGGCCTTGACCACGTGTTCGCGCTCAAATTGACGCTCGGGACCCTCATCGACCAGCATATACAGCGCCGGATATACCTCACCGCGCATAGCATCGGCCAAGATACCAAGCTTGCCGCGCACGCCAGCCTTCCACGCCGTCCAAGCGCAAGCGTCGAGCGTCGACACGCCCAGCAGCGGAACATTGGCACCACGCGCGAGGCCCTTGGCAGTGGAGATGCCGATGCGCACACCCGTAAAGGACCCCGGGCCGCGGCCGACCACATAGCAACCAACATCGCTGCGATCCAGACCGGCTTGAGCCAGCACGCCATCAACGGTATTCACGAGCTCAACGTTGGCGTGACGGCGACACATGTGGTCGCCACTCACGAGCTTCGTCTCGCCCGTCTGCCCATCAATCCAGCTTGCCGCGCAGGCAAGCATGTCGGTCGAGGTATCGAGCGCCACCACCAGCGCGTTGTCGTTATGCAAGCTCATCTTGTACAGCCTTATCAATCAAATGGGAAAGCTCCATTGCGCGGTCACCGTGCGCCTCAAGCGTTATCGTTCGCACATCGCTGTCGCCCTCATCACGCTTGAGCGTCACCGAAAGATACTCATCCGTCAGCTCGTCCTGGAATTGTTCGCCCCATTCCAGCAGGCAAGCACCCTCATAGCCCAGCACATCGAAAATGCCCGTATCCTCGAGCTCGTAGGCATGCTCCAGGCGGTATAGATCAAAGTGAAACAGCGGAATACGACCTTGATCGTGAACGGCCATGAGCGCAAACGTAGGACTCGTAACCATATGCCCATCGCCCAGCCCGCGCGAGACGCCCTTGGTAAAGTGAGTTTTGCCCACTCCCAGGCCACCGGTCAGGATGAGCACATCGCCGTCCTCAAGGCACGGTGCAATTAGCTCGCCAAAGTACTCCGTATCGGCAGCGCAAGTCGTTTTGTAAGTACCTACCCCCAGGCGCTCCAGGGACATATATGCTCCTTATTATTCCGAGGCGTCCTCTGGTGCGGGATGTCGCTCCAGATAATCGCCCAGCATCTTAAAGTCTTCCTCCAGCAGCTCCTGCCACGCCGGATTGCGCAGCGCTGCTGCCGGATGAAAAGTGGGCATTACTACAAAATGCCCCATCTGGTGGAACCTGCCGCGCAGCTTAGTAATGCCAATCTCGGTCTTAAGCACAAAGTGCGTCGCGGGGTTGCCGAGCGTCACGATAATATCAGGCCAGATGCTTCGAATCTGCTCACGCAAAAACGGCGAGCAAGCCAGCACTTCCTCGGGACGCGGATTGCGGTTTCCCGGCGGGCGGCACTTAAGCACGTTGGCAATGTAGACGTCTTCGCGTTTGAGCCCCGCCAGCGACAAAATGCCGTTGAGGTCCTCGCCTGCCGCCCCCACAAAGGGCTCGCCCTGCAAATCCTCATTGCGGCCCGGCGCCTCACCAATAAACATCACGCGAGCGCGGGGGTTTCCCACGCCAAACACGATATTGTGACGCGACTGGTAGAGCTGGCAGAGGTGACAATCGCCCAGAACGGCCTCAATTTCCTCGAGTGCGACCTCACGTGGTGCCTGATGGGTATGTCCGGGGATGTGCATGACGCCCATAGCGGCTCCTACACGTAGACCTTGTCGAGACGCATGCCAAAGCCGCAGGCGACCTCGTAGTTAATCGTGCCGCGTAGGCGCGCCATCTCGTCCATAGTGATCTCGGCATCGCCATCGCGGCCGACAATGATCATCTCGTCACCATACTCGGCCTCGGGAATCTCGTGTGCCGGGTTGGACTGAATGGCGACCATAAACTGGTCCATACAGATATTGCCAACCTGATGCACGCGCTCGCCGCGATACAGCACATCCATACGATTGGAAAGCGTACGCGATAGGCCGTCGGCATAACCGATCGGCAGCGTGCAGATCTGAACGCGCGTACGCGGTACGCGGTAGGTAAAACCGTAGCCCACGCCCTCACCCATCGCAGGGTGTGCCACGCGCGTCACGCGCGCATGGACGCTCATAACGGGATCAAGCTGCATCACGCGGCCACTCAGCTCGCACGGCTGCATGCCATACAAGCCAACGCCGGCGCGGATCATATCAAAATGCATCGAGGGGTCGAGCATCGAGGACGGCGTGTTGGCGCAGTGCACGATACCGCACTCAAAACCCGCATCCTTAATGGCCTGAACGGCCTCGGTAAAGCGCTGACACTGCAGCTTGTAGTCCCAGCCCGAAGGTTCATCGGCCGTGGCGAAGTGCGTAAATACGCCGTCGCACTGAATACCGCGATGGAAATTTATACCGCGGACAAAGTCGAGCACCTGCGTGTAGTGAACGCCGATACGATTCATGCCCGTCTCGATGGCGAGATGATACTTGCCCACTTTGCCCGCCGCGACGGCACATTCGCCATACGCAAGAGCAAAGTCAGACGTATAGACCGAGGGCATGATATCAAACTCGAGCAACGTCGGAATGGCCTCGATAGGCGGCTCGCTTAGGATGAGGATGGGTTTCGTAATCCCGCCCTGTCGGAGCTCAACGCCCTCGTTAACCGTCGCCACGGCAAACATGTCGGCACCGACCGAATACATGATCTTGGCGCACTCAACAGCTCCATGACCATAAGCATCGGCCTTGACCACGCAGCACAGGCGCTGACGTGGATTCAGCAAGTTCTTATAGGCCCTCGTGTTGCGACGGAGCGCCCCGCGGTCGATCTCGACCCAGGACCAGCGCGTCAAATCGGCTTTATTCATGATTAGTCATCCGACCCTTCGTCCATGATTCCCAGATCTTCGAGCGCATCCTTTGCCGCCAGTTCCATGGCAGGACCGATCAAGTCGATAAGATCGGTCGCGATGACGCTCTTCTCACCATACTCCGTCGCCGCGGCAAAACCGGCGTAGCTGTGAAGTGCGACGGCGTACGAATACAGCAACTCCCAACGATCCATCTCGTCGCGCATGGTGGCAAGCGTGCCGGCCAAAATACCCGCGAGAACATCACCCGAACCGGCAGTTGCTAGAGAAGCCGGACCCGAGAGCGGCAGCAACACACGCTCAACGCCACAGATAGCCGTCGTCGGCCCCTTGGCAATGACCACCAGATTGTCGGAGCCTGCAGCCCAGACAACCTTCTGCGCGGCCGCAATCGCGGTACCAAGGTCGTTCACCTCGTCACCGGCAACCAGACGCGAAAGCTCACGATAGTGCGGCGTCATAACCAACGGCTGCTCGCGACGATACATCTCGGGATTACTATCAATACCGTCAATGGCAATCTTAGCAAGGCAGTTGAGTGCATCGGCGTCCAAAATAAGCGGCACATCAAGCTCGAGCAAGCCCGAAACCACCTGCATAGCGCCGGCAGATGTCGTCATACCGGGACCGCACAGTACACAGCTGTACTTCTTTGCAATCTCGCACACCGTCATGCGCGCAGCGGCGCCAAAGGAGCCGCGGGAATCAGACGGAATAGCAAAGACGGGAATCGAAGGAAGTGCCATGCGAATAAGATTGGCGCAGGCGTCAGGAGCCGCGACTGCCACGTAACCAGCACCCGCGCGAGCTGCAGACTTGGCCGCCATAATGGCAGCACCAGGATATTGCGCAGATCCGGCGACAATAAGCACAGAGCCACGGGAATACTTATCGATATTCGTAGGTAGTGGAGCAAAGTAATCAACTAAGTCACCGGGCTCGACAATCTCGGCGGCGTGGTCGACATCATCGATGACCTCGTCAAGACGGTCGTAAAGATTGCCGCAGATCAAATCGCCAGCATACTCAGGGCCATCGGCGCTATACAAACCAATCTTGGGCGCAATCATCGTCACCGTATGCTCGGCACGAATGCAGTCGTCATCAACAACGCCCGTCTCGGCATTCAGGCCCGAGGGGACATCAATGGATACGACACAGTCGGCGCATTCATTGACCGTAGGAATCCAGATGGAGAACGGCGCACGCAGATTCCCGTGAAAACCGGTACCAAAAATGGCATCGACAACAACATCGGCCTTATCGATCAAAACCTCGAGTTCGTCACGCGAGGGGCCGACGCAAACGTGCACATCGCGGCCGGCAGTACGACGAGCAACATGACGTGCCAGAGCAGCAGGAATCTCATCCGGTTCAACCGGAGAAACGATATCCACGTCCACACCCTTATGGCTCAGGATATCGGCGGCAACCCAACCGTCGCCGCCATTATTACCAAAACCGACCAGAACGAGAACCCGATCGGGATTGAGCTTCAAGACCTCGTTGGCGGCAAACTCACCCGCTAGCTCCATAAGCTCGGCCTTCGAAGTCCCTTCGCGTTCGATGATATCCTCGAGACGAACGACTTCTTCGGTACTCAAAACCGGTTTCATCTATGCTCCTAGCGTATCTTGCGAAGCATCGCCCAGGTGCTCCGTCAATGCTGAATTCTGCAGCTGCTCAAGCTCATCTAAAACAGAGCGAGCCTCTTTAAATGTCTGCGCAACGCGTTTCTTGGTGCTCACCTTTTCATCTTTTGGCTTAGGCCGAGCATCTTCGGTAATCGCGATGGCATTCGCAACGGCCAAGTCTCCTGTAAGCGTAATGGAAAGAGCGACCTCAACAACACCAAGCTCATGAGCGATCTCGAGTGCACGGCCCGAAAGCAGCGCCTTCGGTTTGCCGAGTTTATCACGCGTTACCGAAACATCCTTGCGACCAACGCCTTGACTAAAACCCGTGCCGAGAGCTTTAAGCACCGCCTCGCGCGAAGCAAAGCGGCTCGCATAGTGAGCAGCGGGACGCGATGATGCATCGCAATACGCACGCTCATCTTCGGTAAACACACGCCGAGCAAACGACGGCGTCTTTTCAAGAATTGATTTCATGCGGGAAATCTCGACGATATCAACGCCGATACCAGCTTCAGCCATGTTCACCTCCATATCGCACAGACTAAGTTATTGTAGCCCGTTCACAGAAGATGCGACAAACGAGGGTTATAAAACACAGCTACTATGTGAGACAAAAGCCCGTAAACGCAAAAAGGGGAAGGCCGCGAGGCCTCCCCCTTCTCAGTTCAAGCGTACGGCTCGGTGCCGTCCACCGGTCAGCGGCGCCCTGGCCTCCCACGGGCTGACCCCGCAGTACTCTCGGCGCGATGGGGCTTAGCTTCCGGGTTCGGAACGGGACCGGGCGTGCCCCCCATGCTCTGGCCGCTGACCGGTGGGCGGCGCCCACCGTTACGGTGTCCGGTATCGCATACACGTGCCCTGGGGGCCGCATGGCGCATAGGAAAGATGACTCGGGGGCATCCTCGTGCCCGGACCGCGCGTGAGCGCTGGGTCCCGCGGGCCGCGAGGTGCGGTTCCGGAAGAGCTCGGGCGATTAGTGCGGCTCGGCTGAGGACGTCGCCGTCCTTGCACCTGCCGTCTATCGACCAGGTAGTCTACCTGGGCCCTTACCGGAAGGAGAACTAATCCCTGGAACGGCTTCCCGCTTAGATGCCTTCAGCGGTTATCCGCGCCGCACGCGGCTACCCGGCCGTGCCGTTGGTCGACAACCGGTTCACCGGAGGTGCGTCCACCCCGGTCCTCTCGTACTGGGGGCAGCCTCCATCGATTCTCCTGCGCCCACGGAGGATAGGGACCGAACTGTCTCACGACGTTCTGAACCCAGCTCGCGTACCGCTTTAAACGGCGAACAGCCGTACCCTTGGGACCTGCTCCAGCCCCAGGATGCGATGAGCCGACATCGAGGTGCCAAACCTTGCCGTCGATGTGGACTCTTGGGCAAGATCAGCCTGTTATCCCCGGAGTACCTTTTATCCGTTGAGCGACGGCCCACCCACTCGGGGCCGCCGGATCACTAGAGCCTGCTTTCGCACCTGCTCGGCTTGTGGGCCTCGCAGTCAAGCCCGCTTGTACTCTTGCATTCAAAAGGACGGTTGCCGACCGTCCCGAGCGGACCTTCGCGCGCCTCCGTTACCCTTTAGGAGGCGACCGCCCCAGTCAAACTGCCCGCCTGGCACGGTCCCCGAGCCGGTTGACGGCCTCGGGTTAGGACGCCGGTCGCGCGAGGGCAGTATTCCAAGGGCGGCTCCCCGGGGGCTGGCGCCTCCGGATCTTAGCCTCCTGCCTATCCTCTACACGCGGGACCAGCGGCCAATGCCAAGCTGCAGTGAAGGTTCACGGGGTCTTTCCGTCCTTCCGCGGGTAAGTCGCATCTTCACGACCAGTGCAATTTCACCGGGTCCATGGTCGAGACAGCGCCCAAGTCGTTGCGCCTTTCGTGCAGGTCGGAACTTACCCGACAAGGAATTTCGCTACCTTAGGACCGTTATAGTTACGGCCGCCGTTTACCGGGGCTTGGCTTCGGGGCTTCGCCGAAATGGCTAACTCCTCCGCGTGACCTTCCGGCACCGGGCAGGCGTCAGACCCTATACGTCGCCTTGCGGCTTCTGCAGAGTCCTGTGTTTTTGGTAAACAGTCGCTTGGGCCTCTCCACTGCGGCCCGCCTCCGCTCCCCGGGCAAGCCGGTTCACGTACGCGCGGGCACCCCTTCTCCCGAAGTTACGGGGCCATTGTGCCGAGTTCCTTGACCATGGTTGACCCGATCGCCTCGGTATGTTCTACCCACCCACCTGTGTCGGTTTGCGGTACGGGCGCGCACGCGCCTGCCTAGGGGTTTTTCTAGGGACCTCGGGCTCACTCGCTTCGCTCAGTCGCTTCGTCCGGAGCCTCGCCCTTCTGCGGACCGGATTTCCCTGGTCCGCGGGCCGCGCTCCATCACGGGGACGTCCAGAACCCCGCCGAGCCACCCCCATCCGTCGCCCCGTCGGTCGTAGCGCCGCGTGCGCGGTGCAGGAATGTCTGCCTGCTGCGCGTCGGCTACGCCTACCGGCCTCGCCTTAGCCCCCGACTGACCCTGGGAGGATTAGCCTTGCCCAGGAAACCTCGGGTTCACGGCGGACGAGTTACTCTCTCGTCTCTCGCTACTCATGCCAGCATTCTCACTCCCATGCGCTCCACCGTCGGTCGCCCTCCGGCTTCTCCGCCCATGGGAAGCTCCCCTACCGATTCTAATGAATTAAAATCCCGCCGCTTCGGTGTCCAGCTTAGCCCCGTGTATTGTCGGCGCATGTCCACTCGACCAGTGAGCTGTTACGCA
>OJAI01001196.1_pt1 | contig 14865 bp, 10 predicted proteins | sample 1588891 | NCBI WGS metagenome assembly OJAI01 (sample SAMN03283255) | human gut metagenome | biome: human-associated habitat; material: feces | host: Homo sapiens | place: USA | collected 2013 | reverse complement strand
ATGAAGAAGGAAATAAACAAATTTTTATATTTTTATAGATTTTTGGCAACGGATATATTTTGTCTGATTTTATAACAGTAAAAGGAGCGAGAGCTCATAATTTAAAAAATATAGATGTAAAAATTCCTCGTGATAAATTAGTAGTAGTAACAGGATTGAGTGGCAGTGGAAAATCTTCATTAGCTTTTGATACGATATATGCCGAAGGTCAACGTCGTTATGTAGAATCTTTATCTGCATATGCTAGACAATTTTTGGGGCAGATGGATAAACCAGATGTTGATTATATAGAAGGACTATCTCCTGCTATATCTATTGACCAAAAGACAACAAGTCATAATCCTCGTTCTACAGTGGGAACAGTTACCGAGATTTACGATTATTTGCGTTTATTATTCGCTAGAGTGGGAAAACCTCATTGTCCCAAATGTGGTAAACCTATTACTCAACAGACAGTAGACCAAATGGTGGATAATATCATGAGTTTGCCAGAACGCAGTAAATTATTGATCATGGCACAAATCATTCGTGGGAAAAAAGGCGAACATAAAAAAGTATTGGAACAAATTCGCAAAGAAGGTTATGTGCGTGTACGCATTGATGGCGGAGTTATAGATATTAATGAAGAAATTAATCTAGAAAAAAATAAAAAACATACGATTGAAGTTGTAATCGACCGCTTGATTGTGCGTGAAGGCATTGAACAACGTTTAGCAGATTCACTTGAAACTGCTTTAGATATAGGCGAAGGAATTGTCTATGTACAAGTAGTTGATGGTGAATTATTGATGTTTAGTCAAAATTTTGCTTGTATAGATTGTGGTATCAGTCTGCCAGAGATTGCTTCGCGTATGTTTTCTTTCAATAGTCCATATGGGGCTTGCCCTGAATGTAGTGGACTTGGCAGTCATCAACAATTTGATATTGATTTAGTAATGCCTAATAAAAATTTAAGCCCAGCAGAAGGTTTATTTGCACCATTATCTAAAAATCCAGCTTCTTATGCTATGGTACAGATTGAAGCTGTATTAAAAAAATATGGTTATACTTTAAATACTCCATGGAATGAAATCGATAAAAATATTCAAGAGTATTTGATAAATGGTTCAGGTGAAGAAAGATTTTATTATTCATATGTGAATATGTATGATGAATATAAAGAGTATTTTTCACCATTTGAAGGTGTAATGCCTATGCTTGAGCGTCGTTATAAAGAGACTAATTCAGATATAATGCGAGAATCATATGAAGCATATATGAGCACTACACCATGCCCAAAATGTAAAGGGGCAAGGTTAAAACCAGAAGTATTGTCTATCACTATTGGCGATAAAAATATAAAACAAGTAACAGATATGACTATCGCTGAAGCTAGTGAATTTTTTAAAAATCTTAAATTCACTGAGCGTGAAGAAATCATTGCTAAACAGATCATGAAAGAACTTCATGCTAGATTAGGCTTTTTACTAGATGTAGGGTTAGAATATTTAACATTATCTAGAGCAGCAGGCACTTTATCTGGTGGGGAAGCTCAGCGTATTCGCTTAGCTACACAGATTGGTTCAGGTTTAGTTGGCGTATTATATATTTTAGATGAACCTAGTATAGGACTTCATCAAAGAGATAATAATAGGTTGTTAGCTACATTAAAGCATCTTCGCGATTTAGGAAATACTTTGATTGTGGTAGAACATGATGAAGATACTATGTATGCAGCAGATTGTATTATTGATATAGGGCCAAAAGCAGGAGCTGGTGGCGGTGAAGTAGTAGCTCAAGGAACTGTTGAAGAAATCAAGCAAAATTTAAATTCAATAACAGGGCAATATTTAAGTCGTAGAAAATATATACCAGTACCAAAAGAGCGAAGAAAAGGCAATGGTAATTTTATCGAAGTTGTCGGTGCTAAAGAAAATAATTTAAAAAATATAAATGTAAAATTTCCATTAGGTGTATTTACTGTAGTAACAGGTGTTTCTGGTTCTGGAAAATCTACTTTGGTAAATGAAATATTGTATAAAGGTTTAGCAAGTAAATTATATACAATAAAAGGAAAACCAGGTAAACATAAAGAGATAAAAGGCATTGAAAATATAGATAAAATCATCAATATTGACCAATCGCCAATAGGAAGAACACCTCGCTCTAATCCTGCGACATATACAGGTGTATTTGATAGCATTCGTGAATTATTCAGTCAAACTAATGAAGCGAAGATAAGAGGATATAAACCTGGTCGTTTTAGTTTTAACGTTAAAGGTGGACGTTGTGAAGCTTGTCATGGTGATGGCATTATAAAAATCGAAATGCACTTTTTACCAGATGTATATGTTCCATGCGAAGTTTGTAAGGGAGCGAGATATAATCGTGAAACTTTAGAAGTAAAATATAAAGGGAAAACTATATCTGATGTACTCAATATGACAGTTGATGAAGGCTGTGTATTTTTTGAAAATATACCTAAAATTTATCGCTATATGAAAGTATTACAAGATGTAGGACTTGGTTATATTCAATTGGGACAGCCAGCGACAACATTATCTGGCGGTGAAGCACAGCGTGTAAAATTAGCTTCTGAATTAGCTAGAAGAAGTACAGGAAAGACTCTTTATATTTTAGATGAACCGACAACAGGACTGCATACAGCAGATATTCATCAACTTTTAGATGTATTACAGCGATTAGTTGATGGTGGAGATACTGTAGTTGTCATTGAACATAATCTTGATGTGATTAAGACAGCAGATTATTTGATTGATTTAGGTCCTGAAGGTGGCAATCGCGGTGGTACTATTGTAGCCAAAGGAACACCAGAAGATATAACGAAAGTAAAAGCTTCATACACAGGGCAATTTTTAAAACCTTTACTTGAAGAAGGAAAAAGATTAAATAAACGAGATGCATAAAAATAAAGACCTTGATAATATAATTTATGTATTATCAAGGTCTTTTTATATTAAAGTAATTTAATTAATTCAGTAATGACAAAGTACAAATCTTCTTGTGTATGACTAGCTGATATAGCAAGACGCAATCGACTTTGATTTTGTGGGACTGTCGGTGGGCGGATAGCAGATAAAATAATGTGTTTTTCATAGAGTTTTTGAGCTATTTGCAGAGCTTTTTTATTACTATGCACAATGATAGGCACGATAGGAGTCGTTAAGTTTATATCTATATTATTTTGTCGGAATAAATCTTGTACATAGGAAATATTATCGTATAATTTATCTACTAATCTATTATCGTTAGCGATTAGGGATAATGCTTCAAGGCTACTTGCTATATCTGCTGGTGTCAATGCTGTAGAAAAAATATAACTGCGAGCCTTATTGATGAGATATTCAATAAGAATTTTTTTGCCAGCGACAAAGCCACCTTCAGAAGCGAGGGCTTTGCTTAAAGTGCCTAACTGAATATCAATTTTTCCTTGTAGGTGAAAATGTTCTACACTGCCATGACCTTTGCCCAAGACTCCTGTAGCATGAGCATCATCAACCATAGTTAAAGCATTGTATTTATGTGCTAAATAAGCTATTTCATCTAAAGGAGCAATATCTCCGTCCATGCTAAATACACTATCGGTAACGATTAATTTCGTATGAGAATATGGTAAATTTTTTAATATATTTTCTAAATCTGCCATATTTTTATGACGATAAATTAAAGTTTTAGCTTTGCTGAGTCGACAGCCATCAATTATACTTGCGTGATTTAATTCGTCGCTGATAATGTAATCATTATTATTAGTCAATGCACTGATAGTGCCAACATTAGCCATATAGCCAGTATTAAAGACCAATGCTTTTTCTGTAGATTTAAATTCAGCAAGTGCTTGTTCTAATTTGGCAAATAAAATATGAGAGCCAGATATCAAACGTGAGCCACCAGAGCCTGTGCCGTATTTTTCGATAGCATCAATAGCAGCTTTTTTCACTTGTGGGTGATGGGTAAGCCCTAAATAATTATTAGAAGCCATCATCAAAAATTCTTCATTATCTTTTAGAACTTTAGTGGCAGAAATGGGAATATAAGTTATAGGTTTTCGATATAATTGCTGTTGATGTAAAATTTCTATTTCAGTTAAATATTTATTTAAATTATCTTGCATGATAAACTCCATTTCGATTTATAAATTAATATCTACAAGTACGGGCTGTCTTTCAAGATAATTTTGCAAAGCTGTGATATCTACAGGTGTTTTTACAAAAAATACTCGACCACCTTGACTGCTATGTAGTGGTTTCATTTTAGTAATGCGGTGATAAATATTATTGGCAGATACATAACCGATAATATAATTAGGGTCATCAGACCAACATAATTCTCCTACGATATTTGGTGCGGATAAAACTTTACTAGCTAAGACGAGAGCTTCTTGTACATGATTATCTGTATAGCCTAATTCATCAAAATGTTTTTTTGCTTGTAGTGTATCTTTGAAATCCATGCGACTGACGCGAATTCCTCTCATGCCTGTATTATCCAAGCGTTTTCCAGTAGTGGCATCAATTAAAATAGCACCACGCATATTTTCTTGTAGTGATAATAAAGATGACATAGCACTATCTATGGCTATTTTAGAAATACCAGCATTAGCTAAGAATTCATGGGCATTTTTATGTCCATCATTTACATCAATAGCATTATACGTTTCCATATTAAGCATGGGAATAGTTATGATATCTTTGGGTTTAACTTCTTCAATAGTAAGGCGGATAAAATCTGCTCTGCCTTTTTCATGAGTTAAAGCTCGTTGAATTAAATTTTCTGTGATTGTAGTTAAATCTTGTGTTGTAATCAAACGTTCAGCACCGGAAATATGATGACCACCATGTTCATGAGCTCCACCTTGAGCTGAACGCATACGAATACTATAGAGCATAAATATTATCTCCTTTTATGAATTATTTTCTTTAAGATATTTACTAAAATAGGGGAAGCTATAGCAGTGAAGATAAGTCCAGGAATAGTAAATAAAATCATGGAAAATGTCAAAGCACCAAGATTGCCTAGAAAGAAAAATAGACTAAATCTAGCGATGAGTGAAGCGATAGGGCCAGCGAAAATTATCATATAAAGATGATTTTGAGCTAAATATAAAAGTAGACCAACGATTAGACGAAATTGCATGGCAATAGCTACATTTAATATATTTTGTGTACCTAAAGCTAAACAGATTACACTAGATAAAATGCCACTGATGATATATTTTTTAAAACCAAAGACACTACAAATAGCTACAGCTAAGGGAGCGGATAATTGAAATTCAATGCCAGGAATGATATTAGGAATTTTGATTGAGCCTAATATAGAAATCATGGCAACTAAAATAGCGATTTCACAAAGTGTAGAAGTTTTATATCTCATATTGTCAACCTTTCTATAATTTTAGTTAACATTTTAAAGAAAGATGAGATATTTGTCAAATAAAAAAACAGATATAGATTTCATAAGAAAAATATATCTGTAGATTAGTTTTGTTTAATTAAAGATTTTTTTTAGTTTTGTAAAAGGAATGGTCAATAATCCTAGGGCAAATAAAACAGTGAATAGACCGATTAAAGATAAGACAGTAGGTATTTCTTGATAAAAGAAAATACCAAAGAGCATAGCAGCTATAGGTTCACCAGAGGCTAAAATGGCAACTTTGCCAGCTTCGACATAATTTAAAGCTACAGTAAAGCAAATATATGGCAATACAGAAGTAAGCAAAGAATGTAATAATAAAAATCCGCTCATAGGCGCTGGGTCAATTTGAATGATTTCCCAAACTTTTAACCAATCAGTAAAAGGCAATAAAGCTATGCCAACAGCCATTAAGCTATAAATTGTAACTGTGAAAGAATGATAGCCTTTGAGCATGGCGATTTTGGAGAATATACTATATGTACCGTAGAAAAATGCACCTAAAGTGCCAATAATAATACCGATGGTAGTCCATTTCATAGCACCGACTTCTTCTAAGACGCCACTAGATAAGATACAACCGATCAAAGCCAAAATAGCACAAACGGTTTTTTGCAAAGTGAGTTTTTCTTTGAATAAAATACTAGCCAAAATCAATACAAATATAGGGGCAAGGCTCAATAAAACAGCAGATAAGGATAAGGTTAATTCATTTATGGCGAAGTTATAACAAAGATTTAGACCTAACATACTAAAAATACCAGCACAAATAAAAATCCATAAATCCTTTAATTTGATTTTGAGTAATTTTTTGTCTAAGCATAGTAAACCGGCAATAATAATGATAATAGCAACAATGATGCGAGTTTCGACAATAGAAACACTATTTAGACCTAATTCGCTAAGTTTTCGGACAAAAATCCCCGCAGAACCCCACATTATGCCCGACAAAATGGGAAAAATTTGAATCCATTGCTTCAATTTCATAAAATAACGCTCCTAAAATAAATTTCATATTTTAAGATTATACTATGTTAATATTTGACTAACAATATATTGACTTTAAAGGAATAAATTAATGAAATGTAACTATAAAAAAAGAGCTTATTAAAGATTTTTCAATCCATAATAAGCTCCACAAAAATTATACATTAGATTAAGATTTGATTAATATATAGGTTTTGATTTGAAGACATAAGTGTATTTATGTCAGAGGTATAATAATAGCCTACAATATATTATTAATATTATTGTAAACTATGTGCGCTGTGATAAGATGCTTCTTCTTCGTCATCTCTTTTAGTGATAAGTCTATAAGTGATGAGATTTGCTAAGAAGCCTAAACAAATAATCCCTAAAGTTAAAGCAGTAATTGTTGGATTATTTATATAAAGGGAAAGAATGAAACTTGCAATAGCTACTAATAAAGCACGAATAATAAGAACAGTTTTCATAATGAAATTCCTCCTGATTTTAAAAAATATATATAAAATGTTGTATAATTTTTTTCGTGAAAATTTATTTCGGTTATTATTATAACGCTTTATAATCAAGAGTCAATGAATTTGAAGAAAGTTTATATCTTAAAATTGTTGTCAAATATAGCTATTTTCAAAAAATTTTTTAATATGTAAAAATAGGCGTATTATTTGCGCAAAAAGATAGAATTTAATATTATAATAAAGATTATAAGTATAAAAAATAATTTATGGTGATAGATTATGAGTAATTTTGATTTTTTAAAAGAAAAATTTCCAGTATTAGCAAATTTAGGCAATTTAGCAGAAAAATATTTATATACAGACCCTAATTCTTGTTTGATTAAATTAGGCATGATAGGGGAAACTGTTGTAAATTTAATTTTTGAATATGATAACATAAAAAAACCGACAGAAGATAAAGCGGTAAATCGTATAAATATTTTAATTCGTGAAGGTTATATTGATGAACAACTTAAAAATATTTTACATGCTTTGCGTAAAGCAAGAAATAAAGCTGTTCATGAAAATTATGAAAAGCCTTGTGGTCTTTTATTAGAATTTGCCTATGTGCTTAGTGAGTGGTTTATGCAAACTTATGGAGATTATAGATATGAACACAGACCATTTATTTTGCCTAAAAAAGAAGATATTTATTATACAAATATTGAAGAAAACGAATTACAGCAATTAACACAATCTGCATTGCAAACAGCTTCTAAAGCAAAAGTTATTAAAAGAGATAAACGTTTGAATTTAATAAAATCAGCAACAGATAGATTAAAATTAACAGAAGAACAGACAAGATATATCATTGATGCACAACTAAGAGAAGCTGGTTGGCAAGTAGATACAAGAAATATTCGCTATAGCAAAGGCTCAAGACCACAGAAAAATGTAAATATGGCAATAGCAGAATGGCCTACAATGACAGATAAAAAAACTACAGGTCATGTAGATTATGCGTTATTTATTGGTTTAAAACTTGTAGCAGTAGTAGAAGCTAAAAGTATAGATAAAGATATTTTATCTGTAATGGATTATCAAGCAAAAGAATATGCTAGTCAAATTATAATTGATGAAAAATATTTAATTGGTCAATATGGTGATTATAAAGTTCCTTTTGTATTTGCGACAAATGGTAGACCATATTTAAAACAAATAGAAACAGCTTCGGGTATTTGGTTTAGAGATTTACGCAGTAGTTTAAATTATCCTGTAGCTTTGAGAGGTTTTAAATCTCCAGAAGGACTTAAAGAATTATTGCAATTAGATATAGAAAAAGTAAATAGTGAATTAACAAATTATAATCAAGGCTTTTTAGTAGATAAGCAAGGTTTGAATTTGAGATATTACCAAGTAAATGCGATAAAAGCAACTGTTGATGCTATAGTAGCAGGCAAGAAAAATATTTTATTAGCTATGGCTACAGGTACAGGAAAGACTCGCACTATTTTAGGCATGATATATCTATTTTTAAAGACAAAGAGATTTCATCGCATATTATTTTTAGTGGATAGAACGAGTCTAGGTGAGCAAGCTTATGAAACTTTTCGTGAAGTAAAGCTTGAAGAATTGATGACTTTAGATGAAATCTATAATATAAAAGGGTTAAATAATAAACAGATAGATAGAGAGACTAAAATACAGATAGCCACTGTACAAAGTATGGTTAAAAGATTATTGTATCAAAATGATGAAGATGGTGAAAAATATAATAAAATGCCGTCTGTCAGCGATTTTGATTTAATCATTGTAGACGAAGCTCACAGAGGTTATATCTTGGATAGACAAATGAGCGAAGAAGAACTTTTGTATAATAATCAACAGGATTATATCAGTAAATATCGCTATGTCATTGAATATTTTGATGCCGTAAAAATAGGGCTTACGGCTACACCAGCACTGCATACTACAGAAATTTTCGGCGAACCAGTATTTACTTATTCTTATCGTGAAGCTGTCAATGATAGATTTCTAGTAGACCATGATGTACCGCACAATATCCGTACAAGATTATACAATGAAGGTATAGTCTATCATAAAGGCGATAATATGTTACTTTATGATACAGCTACAAAAGAGGTAACAAATGTAGCTTGCTTAGAAGATGAAGTTCATATCGAAGTGGATAAATTCAATCGTGAAGTAATCACCGAAGATTTTAACCGCAAAGTCTTAATCGAAATCATAGAGAGTATCAGTAGAAAAAATAATCAAAAAGATGAAGATAAGCAGGGAAAAGTATTAATTTTCGCTGTTGATGATAATCATGCAGATTTAATCGTAAAAATCTTAAAAGAAATTTGCCCTGATTATAATATTCCTAGTGATACAATTATCAAAATCACCGCTAGTGCAGGTCAAGGAAATAAAGACCGTATTTTAGAATATATACGTCGTTTTAAAAATGAAAAAGATCCTTCTATTGTTGTTACTGTAGATTTGTTGACTACAGGTGTTGATGTGCCGAAGATAGATACTTTAGTATTTTTACGTAGAGTAAAATCTCGTATTTTATTTGAACAGATGTTAGGCAGGGCAACTCGTCTATGTCCGCAAATTGATAAGACTTGTTTTGAGATTTATGATCCTGTAGGTGTATATGAAGCTTTAGACAGTGTAAATACTATGAAACCTGTTGTGGTAAATCCTAATATCAGCATAGGAGATATCATCAATAAAATAAAAGAAGATAATGGCATATATACAGCAGATGAACTGAAATATAAACAAAATCAATTAGAGCAATTAGTCGGTAAATTAAATCGTAAACAGCAATCTATGAGCGATAAAAAGAAAAAAGATTTCAAGACAATGACAGGTAAATCAACAACTGATTTTATTGACGAATTAAGAGCTTTGCCAGTAGAAAAAATTAGCTCTTATATACAAGAGCATGAAAGCTATTTTACTTTTTTACAAGAAAAAGATGCTTGTCATGGCAAGACTCGCATTATTTATGAGGGTGAAGATGAAGTAGTATCTCATACTAGAGATTATGGAAATACGCAAAAACCACAAGATTATATAGAAAGTTTCACTCAATATTTAAAAGATAATATGAATGAAATAATTGCTTTGAAATTAATCTGTACAAAACCTAGCGATTTAAAACGTGGAGATTTAAAAAGATTATGCTTAAAACTAGATAGTAATGGTTTTAGTCAAACACATTTAAATACAGCTTTAAACCAAATGACTAATCAAGAGATAACAGCAGATATCATCAGTATAATTCGTCAATGTATGCTTGGCAGTGCTAGAGTTAGTCATGAAGAACGTATAAAAAAGGCTATGGAAAAATTGAAAGCAAATCATTATTTTTCTGTAAGTGAAGAAACTTTCTTGAAAAGTATAGAGAAATATTTATTGCATGAGTCTGTAATTAATAAAGAAACCTTTGATACCGATACAAGATTTGTAAAAAAAGGTGGTTTTAAAACTATTGATAAAAAATTTGGCGGACATTTAGCAGAAATTATAGTAGAATTAAACCAATATTTATATGAAGATGGAGGAAAAATAGCTTGAATACACAAGAGATAGTAGCAAAACTTTGGAATTTATGTAATGTACTAAGAGATGACGGTATAACTTATCATCAATATGTAACAGAACTCACCTATATTTTATTTTTGAAAATGGCAAAAGAAACAGGTGTAGAAAAAAATATTCCTGAAGCATATCGCTGGGATAATTTAGTAAATAAAAGCGGTATTGAATTAAAAAATTTCTATAAAGAATTATTAGATAAATTAGGCACTAATACTACAGGCAGAATTAGAGAGATTTATCAAGGTTCAGCGACCAACATTGAAGAACCAAAGAATTTAGAAAAAATAATTAAAACTATAGATGAACTTGATTGGTACAGTGCTAAAGAAGAAGGCTTGGGCAATCTTTATGAAGGTTTGCTCGAAAAAAATGCCAATGAGAAAAAATCTGGAGCAGGGCAATATTTTACCCCTCGTGTACTCATTGATGTGATTGTAGAGCTTGTAGCACCACAAGCAGGCGAACGTTGTAATGATCCAGCTTGCGGAACTTTTGGCTTTATGATTTCTGCAAATAATTATGTAAAATCTCAAACTGATGATTATGATGATTTAGATGAAGAACAAAGTGATTTTCAATACAAAGAAGCTTTTACAGGTTGCGAATTAGTACATGATACGCATAGATTAGCTTTGATGAATGCAATGCTTCACGATATTGATGGCGATATCATGCTTGCTGATACATTATCCAATCAAGGAAAAGCATTAAAAGATTTTGATGTAGTGCTTGCCAATCCTCCTTTTGGTACGAAAAAAGGTGGTGAACGTGCAACACGTGATGATTTCACTTATCCTACGAGCAATAAACAGTTGAATTTCTTGCAACATATTTATCGTAGTTTAAAAGCCAATGGCAAAGCTAGAGCAGGTGTTGTACTTCCAGATAATGTGTTATTTGCTGACGGCGATGGTGAAAAAATCCGTGCCGATTTAATGGATAAATGCAATCTGCATACAATTTTGCGATTACCTACAGGGATTTTCTATGCTCAAGGTGTAAAAACGAATGTATTATTTTTCACACGTGGCAAAACTGATAAAGATAATACAAAAGAAGTGTGGTTCTATGATTTAAGAACGAATATGCCTTCTTTTGGTAAAACAAATCCACTCAAAAAAAGCGATTTTGCCGATTTTATCAAAGCTTATACAGCAGAAGATAGACATAAAATACAAGATGAAAGATTTTCTGTATTTACAAGAGAACAAATTGCCGAAAAAGGCAATAGCCTTGATTTAGGCTTGATAAAAGATGATAGTATCTTAGATTATGAAGACTTGCCAAATCCTATTGATTGCACAGAAGAAATGATTGCAGACTTATCCGAAGTACAAACCTTGCTTAATGAAGTTGTAAATGAATTAAAATCCTTAGAAAATGGTGAGGCTTAAAATGGCAAAGAAAAAACAAATAGAGTTAACCATAGAAGAAAAATTGCAAAATGCCTTAGTACCAAAAGAAGAACAACCATATAAAATACCTAATAATTGGTGTTGGACATATTTTAAAGATATTTTTTATATAGAAAATGGATATGCTTTTAAAAAAATAGATTATAAAAAGGAAGGAATACCTTTAGTAAGAATATCTAATATAGAAAATGGTATAGTAAACATTAATGAATGTATTTATGTTAATAAGTTAGAAAAGAATGAAGAAAAATATGTTATAGAAAAAGGTGATTTGTTAATAGCTTTATCGGGAGCAACAACAGGAAAAAATGGCGTTTATTATTTAGATGAAATAGCATATTTAAATCAGCGTATAGGAAATATAAAAATAAAGAATAAAGAAAAAGTTCTTAATGAATATAGAAATTATTATATAGCTTTAAAAAATGAAGATATATTAAATTTGGCATATGGTGGAGCGCAACCTAATATTAGCCCTAAAGTTATAGAATTTATATCAATACCTTTACCACCAATAAAAGAACAGCAAAGAATAGTAAATAGAATAGAGTCTTTATTTGCTAAAATAGATAGAGCCAAAGAATTAATAGAAAATACTTTAGCTCAATTTGAACAAAATAAAATGGCAATACTGCATAAAGCTTTTATTGGTGAATTAACAGCAAAATGGAGAACAGAAAAAGGTATTTCAAAAGATACATGGAAAAGAAAAAAAATATCAGAAGTATGTACTGTTGTAAGAGGTGGTTCACCTAGACCAGCAGGTAATCCCAAATTTTATGGGGGCAATATTCCATTTATGAAAGTTGCAGATATAACTAATAATGATACACCGTATGTTGAATCTACAGCATGTTTTATAAAAGAAGAAGGATTATCTAAAACTAGAATGGTAGAAGAAAATACATTATTGTTAACAAATAGTGGAGCAACTTTAGGTGTACCAGCCATTTGTACATTTAAAACGACTTTTAATGATGGTATAGCTGCTTTTTTAAATTTAAATCCTCAAAGTATAAAATATTATTATTATTTTTTTATTAGTAAAACAGCGGAATTAAGAGGTATTAATAAAGGGGCAGCTCAACCTAATTTAAATACTAAAATTATTGGAGAAATAATGCATAATGTACCTACTATTGAAGAACAACAGGAAATTGTTAATATTTTAGATAAATTATTGGCTAAGTATAATAAAATAAAAAACTTAGAACAGCAATTAGAGAAAATAGAATTACTGAAAAAAGCAATACTAGCAAAAGCTTTTCGTGGTGAGTTGGGCACAAATAATCCTGATGAAGAAAGTGCTGAAAATCTATTAAAAGAGATTTTAGCTGAAAAATAATTTAAGAAAGACTATCTCAAAAAAAGAGATAGTCTTTTTTTGTAGATTTAGTAGATAACTTTTTTTATGTTAAAATAAGTGTACTAAATAAAATAATAAGAGGTAATCATGGAGAATATGAATAAGAATATTGCCTATGAGCATATAGATTTTTCGGAGATAACGAAGGTGCGTTTTTGTACTTTGGTGGAAAAATGTAATTATATACCTAATCATTGGCATCAATCCATAGAGTTTATTTATCTAATCAAGGGCGAAAGATTGGCGACTATAGAAAATAAATCGTTTTTGCTTCATGATGGTGATTGTGTTTTAGTCAATGCAAATGCTATTCACTCTATGAAATTAATGGAAACAAATACGATTATTTTGTTGCAAATTCCTATAGATTTTTTAGAGCAGTTTGTACCAGATATACAAGAGATTATATTTGTACTCAATGATAGTAAAAATACACCAAGAAAACAGGAATGTTTAAATAAGGTAAAATCTATATTATTGGAAATGAAAAGAGTTTATGACGCAAAGGAAGACGGATTTTTATTGAAGTTTAATAGTTTATTGTTTTCATTGTTGTTTGAATTGAAGACTCATTTTAGTGTGAAAATGATGAATGTCAATGTAGGTCAACGGAAAAAAGATTTAGCTAGATTGAATATAATTTTGAAATATTTGCAAAAGAATTATAAGCAAAATATAGCTTTAGAGGATATAGCAAAATTGGTACATTTTCAGACAAATTATTTTTGTAGATTTTTTAAAAAGCATATGGGTGTTACTTTTATCGAGTATCAAAATCAAGTGAAATTAGCTTATGTTTATCGAGATTTAATTAATACAAAAGATAGTTTGTCTATGATTTTATCAAGACATGGTTTTAATAATTATAAATTATTTAGGACTTTGTTTAAAAAGCATTTTGGCAATACACCTATGAAGGTGCGTAAACATATTGTCGAGCAAGATTGATGGTTGGTGGTGAAGTGATGAAAAATTATTTTAAATATTTTTTGAGTATATGTTTTATCATCGGTCTATGTTTGCATAGTGAATTTGTTTTTGCTGAAAGTTTGAAGGGAAATGCTCTAAAACAAGGAGATTGTATAGGTATAGTAGCACCTGCTTCAGGTATTGAAGATATGAATATAGCTGACGCTATCAATAAATTGCAAAATTGGGGTTATAAGGTGAAATTATCGCCGAATTTGTATCAGCAATCAGGATATTTAGCAGGTAGCGACCAAATGAGAGCTGATGATTTAAATAATTTTTTTGCTGATGATGAAGTTGATGCGATACTTTGTCTGCGTGGCGGTTATGGTAGCGGTAGAATACTTGATTTATTGAATTATGAAATGATAAAACAGCACCCTAAAATGGTGATTGGCTATAGTGATATAACGGCATTGCATATGGCATTGATAAAAAAAGCGGACTTAGTGCCAGTGCATGGGGCTATGGTTATAGATATCAACGACAATGGCTATAATTATACCGATAATCAATTAAAATTGGGTTTGGCAAATGAGAGTTTAGGTATGAATGATGAATTTGTTTTGCCAAGCAATCATAATTTGAAAGTATTAAAAGAAGGTTATGCTAAAGTTGACATACTCCCCATGCCTAAAGGCAGGGGATTCTTGGATACAAACGATACTTG
>OJAI01001194.1_pt1 | contig 14868 bp, 10 predicted proteins | sample 1588891 | NCBI WGS metagenome assembly OJAI01 (sample SAMN03283255) | human gut metagenome | biome: human-associated habitat; material: feces | host: Homo sapiens | place: USA | collected 2013 | reverse complement strand
TTCAGGACACCATGAAGATCACGAACGCCATGTACCTGATCTCCTCGTCCAAGCTACGCAAGGCACGTAAGAACTACCAGAATGTATCGCCCTACTTCAACCGTATGCGCGATACCATTTCCCGCGTGGTGCCCCACCTGCCGGAAGAGCCGGTGCATCCGTTCTTCCACGAGCGCAATATCGCAAACCCCAAGCGCGCTTACATCGTGCTGACGGCAGATAAGGGCATGGCAGGCGCTTACAACCAGAACATCATCAAGTTCCTCAAGGAAAATGCGGATGAGAACGACCGGTTCTATGTGATCGGCCAGACCGGCTACCGCGCCCTGTACCACAAGGATCCGCGGCTGGTGGAGGATTTCCACTACGGTGCCACGGAGCCTACGCTGCAGCGTGCCCGCGATATCACGATGGACGCCATCGATGATTTCAAGACCGGCAAGCTGGATGAGATCTATCTCATCTATACCCGCATCGAGAATGCATTGACCAGCGAGCCCACCATGGTGCGTCTGCTTCCGCTGGACCGCGCCCATCTGCAGCCTGCCCCCAAGGGTCTGGGCGATCCGAAGGGCGATGTGGAGATGTTCCCGTCTGCATGGACGGTGTTTGAACAGATCGCGCCCATTTATATGCACGGCATGATCTTTGGTGCCATGACCGAGAGCTTCTGCGCAGAGCAGAGCGCCCGCATGACCGCCATGGATTCCGCCACCAAGAACGCCAACGATATGATCCGGGAGCTGCAGCTGGAATACAACCGCACCCGTCAGGGCTCCATTACACAGGAGATCACCGAGATCATCGGCGGTGCGGCTGCCGTGCAGAACCGGGCGGAATAAAACGTATTTACAAATTAGTATAGAGGCAATCGTATGATACAGGGAACTATTATTCGCGTAGCCGGCCCTGTGGTGGACGTGCAGTTCACCGCAGGCAAGCTGCCTGCCCTGCAGGAAGCGCTTACCGTGACCGCCGAGGGCACCGAGCGCACGATGGAAGTGACACAGCATGTCAACGAGACCACTGTGCGCTGCATCATGCTTTCCGCCAGCGAGGGTCTGGGCAAGGGCATGACCGTGCAGGCCACCGGCCACGGCCTGACCGCACCGGTGGGTGAAGCCACGCTGGGCCGCATGTTCGACCCGCTGGGCAGACCCATCGACGGCAAGGGCTCTGTGGATGATGTGCCGCATTGGCCCATCCACCGCAAGGCCCCCAGCTTTGCAGAGCAGAAGCCCGCGACCGAGATCCTGGAGACCGGCATCAAGGTCATCGACCTGCTGGCCCCCTATGCAAAGGGCGGCAAGATCGGTCTGTTCGGCGGCGCAGGCGTCGGCAAGACCGTGCTGATCCAGGAAATGATTCAGCGTGTGGCCCAGAACCACGGCGGTGTGTCCGTGTTCGCAGGCGTCGGCGAACGTACCCGTGAGGGTAACGATCTGATCGGCGAAATGGACGAAGCTGGCGTACTTGAGAAGACCGCACTGGTCTTCGGCCAGATGGATGAGCAGCCGGGTACCCGTCTGCGCGTGCCGCTGACCGCACTGACCATGGCAGAGTACTTCCGTGACGTACAGAACCAGGACGTGCTGCTGTTCATCGACAACATCTTCCGCTTCACCCAGGCTGGTTCCGAGGTATCCACCCTGCTCGGCCGTATGCCGTCCGCAGTGGGCTACCAGCCGAACCTGGCCGATGAGATGGGCGCCCTGCAGGAGCGCATCACGTCGACCCGTGGCCACTCCATCACCTCGCTGCAGGCCATCTACGTGCCGGCCGATGATTACACCGACCCGGCCCCTGCGACGACCTTCGCCCACCTGGACGCAACCACCGAGCTGTCCCGTGACATCGCCTCCAAGGGCATCTACCCGGCAGTCGACCCGCTGAGCTCCACTTCGCGAATCCTTGATCCGCGTTATGTGGGCCAGGCTCACTACGAGTGCGCCAACCGCGTCAAGGCGATTCTGCAGCGTAACAAGGAGCTGCAGGACATCATCGCCCTGATCGGTATCGATGAGCTCGGCGAAGAAGATAAGACCACTGTGAACCGCGCCCGTAAGATCGAGCAGTTCCTTGGCCAGAACTTCTACGTCGCCGAGAAGTTCACCGGCCGTCCGGGCTCCTACGTTCCGGCGGACGAGACCATCGAAGCATTCACCCGCATCTGCGACGGCGTGTATGACGACGTTCCGGAGCAGGCATTCTCCGGTATCGGCGGCATCGACGACCTCGAGAAGAAGTGGCACGACATGCAGAAGGAATACGGTGCGTGATGGCCGGATCGACATTGCAGGTGAACATCGTCGCCGCTGACCACCCTGTGTGGCACGGCACGGCGAAGTCCGTTACCATTCCCGCCTCCGAAGGCGGAATGGGCATCCTGCCCGACCACGAGCCTGTGCTGACCGTGATCAAGGAAGGAACCATCGTTGTGGTGGATCCTGAAGGCAATCGCTTCTCCTTCGAGGTGACTGACGGCTTCATCTCCTTCGATTCGAACAAGCTCACCGTCGCGGTCGAGCGTGGAACCAACGTGAAGCGCGCCGAATAAGCCGTTTCCGCTTGACGTAAGGTGGCCCGGTAATCGCAATATGTTTTTGTATTGCGATTACCGGGCCGCTTTTGTCTTTTACGTGGCTTTCCGCCGCCGCGAATACGTATGCCGTACGTACGGCGACGCGCATGGTAGGGTAGTGCCTCGTGCGAATTATTGTTGCTGACTGCTCTGCCGAATATTCCGGACGATTGAACGCCTCCCTGCCGCTCGCCAAGCGCGTGCTGCTCATCAAGGCGGACAACAGCCTGCTGATCTTCTCCGAACTCGGCTCATACAAGCCGCTCAACTGGATGTCCGCGCCATGCAGCATCAGGGACATCACCCCCGACCACGCCGATGACGACGTTGATACTGAAGTGCCGCAAAAGGTGATCCGCGCGTCGGCCGACAAATCGAACGACGTGCTGGAAGTGACGTTGCAGCACATCTATTCGGACGAATCGTACGACCTCGGCGAGGATCCGGGCCTCATCAAGGACGGCGTCGAAGACCATCTGCAGAAGTACCTGGCCGAACAGATCGAACGCATCGGCAAAGGCGCGAAGCTCGTGCGCCGCGAATACCCGACAGCCATCGGACCGGTCGACATCATGGCGATTGACGGCAACGGCGAGCACGTGGCCATCGAAATCAAGCGCAACGGCGGCATCGACGGCGTCGAACAGCTCACCCGCTACTGCGATCTGCTCAACCGCGACCCGCTGCTGGCCCCCGTGCACGGCATCTTCGCCGCGCAGACCATCACCCCGCAGGCCCGCGTGCTCGCGCAGGACCGCGGTTTCAAATGCCTGATTCTCGATTATGAGGAGATGAAGGGCACCGAAGACGACTCTCTACGACTCTTCTAATGAAAAAGCCTCCCGGGTGGGAGGCTTTTTGCGGTTAGACCGGCTGGATCAGTAGGCGGCGAGAATGTCGACCACGAAGACCAGCGTGGAATTCGCCGGAATCTTCTCCTGATCCTTGTTTCCGTAGCCGAGGCTCGGCGGCACCACCAGCAGCACCTGGGAACCGACCGTGTGGCCTGCCAGACCCTGCTTCCAGCCCTTGATCACGCTGTCAAGCGAGAAGGCGGAGGACTGTCCGCGGTCCCACGAGGAATCGAACTGCGTGCCGTCAAGCAGCCAGCCGGTGTAGTGCGCCACCACGGACTGCGTATCCTTGACCACAGCGCCCTTGCCCTTGATGAGGTCCTGGGAAATCAAGGAATCGGAGCCCTTATAGCCATTCATGTCGATCGACGGCTTGCCATCCTTGGCGAGCGTCACTTTCGGCAGGTCGGCCGGAACGCCCGCGACCTTCTCGCCGGTGGCCTTCTCCTTCGACTTGGACACCAGCGTGAGTACCATGAGATACGAGGTGCCGGAGGAATTCGAGTCGTTCACGCCGAACGCCACGGTGGAATTGAGCTTGAGGCTCTTGAAGATCTTGTAGTAGTTCTCGGTCATCTGGCTGGTATCCGAGGTGACTACGGTGGAGCAGTCGGGGGTGTTCTTCTCCCACGTGCTGGCCAGTTCGGAACCATCCTTGACGCTGATGGCGATGCCCTGCGAGCAGACGCGGTCGCCGTCCTCGATCTGGGCTCCGTCGCCCTTCTGCAGCACCACGTAGCTGTTGTCCTCAACCGTCATCGGCGTTTTGAACGAGACGGTCGGCTTCTTGCCGAGCTCGCCCTTGGCGGTCACTCCGGCGATCTGGTGCATGCCGATTTTTTCGGAAGATGAGGAGGAATCCGAGTTCGATTTGTCGGATTTCGCGCTGGAATTACCGCCGCACGCAGTGACGCCCAGGCACATGACCGTTGCGCAGACTGCCGTGACGGCCTTGGAAAGAAGTGATTTACGCATAGGGCCAACCATAGCGGCAAAGCATGATTTTCATGTTTTTTTCAGGCTTGTGCAAACGGACACTGTAGAATGGAAAAGCTATGACTGTATTGCAGGAAGAACAAGAGAAGCCGCAGATCGAGACGGGCCCTACCCGGCATGCGAAGATCATGCGTGGCATCGTCACGCCTATTTTCGGCTTGCTTGCCATCGCATGCGTCGTGTTTGGCGTGTTGAATTCAACCGTCTGGAAACCGGACAATGAGATCACCGCCGCCGCTCCGGTGAATGGTTCGGAATACGTGGTCACCGATCCGAACGTGCTGCAGCTGGTAGACAGCCGCGTCAATATTTCGGCCAAATCCCGTGACAAGAAATCCAATGTGTGCATCGCCATAGGTTCCGCGCGCGATGTTGCCGGATGGATTGCGGGAAGCAAGTACATGCGCGTCTCCGGTCTGTCCGATTGGACGACGCTTTCCACCATGAAGGTCTCCGCGCAGGGAACCGCGGACAATTCCCAGAACCAGGTGGCTTTCAAGGACTCCGACATGTGGCGCACCATCAAGTGCAATGACGGTGCCGTTGATATGCAGGTCAAAGGATCGAACAGCAATAACGCCGAGGATGTTGTGGCGTTGATTGATTTCGGCAACCGCAAGGGAGATACGGTCACTCTGAATTGGGACCGTCGTAACCTGCCGAATTTCGCCATGCCGTTGTATCTTGCCGGCGGACTGCTGGCGATTCTCGCCGTGCTTTCCGCTTCCGTATTCGCCATGCCGCCGCATAAGCGCCGCAACAAGCGCGCTTTCGCCATGGTCGAAGGCGTTGGCGTCAACGAAGGCGATGAGAACGAGGTTTCGGCTTGGGTGAAGAACGCCGAAACCGCCGCCAGCAACAGGGCACGGAGCAGGTCGCGTCACGGCAGGCGTCGCCATGCGGAACATCGCACCGGCGGTCGTACGTCGTCGTTCGAGGAAACGCAACAGCCCGTCATCGTCGATCCTGTGGCACGTAACCTGGTCGCCGACCAGCAGAACACGATTGCGGAAAGCCAGCCGACTGTGTCCGAATCGACCGTATTTGAATCGACGGCGGGCGAATCGTCTGTTGACGACGAGGCGACTTCCGTGATCTCGCAGGATGAGCTTGCCGCGTATTTCGCTCGTCTTGCCCAAGAGGAGGTTCAGACGGAAACGCAGGAAGACGGCCAAGAGGAGGACCAGTGATGAGGAAGCGTAGTCAGGCGATTATCGCGGCCATGCTCGCGCTGGGAATGGCCGTCGGCATGTGCGGTTGCGAAGGCCAGCTGCCGACCCCGAAAGCCACCACCCGGCAGGATGCGCCGAACTTGAGCGCCAAGCAGGAGCAAAAGGTCCGCACGAGGATTCTCAAAACGCTCGACCAGTGCAATCAGAACCGTGACACTGATACGTTGCCGACGATTCTCGAAGGTCCGGAACTGGACATCCGCACCAGCGAGCTGAACGTAGCGAAAGCCACGGGCAATCTTGACCGTAAGACCACCATCCCCACGGATCTGGCCCAGGCCGTGATCTCCACGGATGCCGGCTGGCCACGGTCCGTGTTCTCCATCACGTCCACAACCAAGGACCAGCAGTCCAAGCGTCTGCTGGTGTTCAGGCAGGATTCCGCACGCCAGAACTACAAGCTGTGGGGTGTGGCGCGACTGTTCTCCGGCGTGAAGATGCCGAGTTTCGAAATCTCCAAAACCGGCAGCGCGCAGGGAACGCCTACGGACACCGGTCTGGTCATGACGCCGAAAGCGGCGGTGGACGCGTATGCGGACCTGCTGCAGAACGGGGCGAACAGCAAGTACGCCAGCAAATTCGCGGATGATGATCTGCGATCGAAGCTTGCCGATCTGACTGCCCAGGTGCAGAAGGCCATGGAGCTTAACGAAGGCACGCAGCAGCAGACCTTCGAACCGGTCAATGGAGCCATCAGCGTCATGCGTTCCGCGGACGGCGGCGATCTGGTGGTGGCGCAGATCAACTCCGAATGGACGCGTTCCGCCGGCGCTGGCCGTGAATCGCAGCCGGCCTCTGACGCGGAAAAGGCGCTGTTCGGCAATGGCAAGGCCACCAGCACCATGAAGACGAGCTATGTGAACGTCATCGCGCTGTATGTTCCGCCGGCGAATTCCGGGCAGAAAATCACCGCGGTCGGTTCCGAACGCCAGCCGGTGAAGGTCGAAGCGCTGTAAAACGACGGGTCCTTGGACGCGCATCGTCGGCGGTTTTCCGCCTATCGCGCATCCGTGGGAATGAAAACCGGGAAATCGTTGTTGGCACCTATAGTTGGTGCCAGCAACGATTTCGTGTTTTTGGAGGCAAGTATGGCAGAGCAGCAAGCGTTCCATCCGGGTGTTTCATTGGCGGGAGCCGTTGATCTGGAAGCGCTCAAGCATCAGGTGAAGGCCGAGCCGGGGCAGGCGGGCGGCGCTCCGGCGGCTGGCGGATATGTCATCGACACCACGGAGAACACGTTCCAGGCCATGGTGCAGACCTCCGCCACGTTCCCGATTCTGCTGTTCCTGTGGGTGCCGACCGACGACCGTCTGTTCGCCATGGCACGCGCATTGGGTGACGCGGTGAACAAGCTCAACGGCCAGATTCAGCTGTCCCGCATCGACATCGCATCCAATCCCTCCATCGCACAGGCGTTCCAGATTCAGGGCGCGCCGGCGCTGTTCGCGTTGATCGGCGGCCGTCCGATGCCGATTCTGCAGGGCCTTCCGTCCGACGAGGAACTGCAGCAGATCACAGACGTGGTCGTGCCGAAGCTTATCGCCGTCGCACAGCAGGCCGGCGTGACCGGCACCGCTCCGTATTCGGGCGATCCGGATTCCGACGCGGCCAATTCCGCATCCGCCGGCAGTGTGCAGGATCAGGTGCCGCCGGAACATCAGGAAGCGTACATGCTGGCACAGCAGGGCGATTACGCCGGTGCCGCCGCCGCGTACGAGAAGGTTTTGGAAGCCGATCCGAACGATACGCGCGCCGCCCGCGAACGTGCGAAGGCGCTGCTGCTGGCCCGTTCCGCTAATGCGGACGTGCGCGTGGTGCGTGCCGCTGCCGCCGACAAGCCGGACGATGTGGACGCGCAGCTTGCCGTCGCCGACATCGACATGATCGGCGGGCAGATCCAGGACGCGTTCGACCGTCTGCTTGATTTCGTGGCGGCGGGCCACAAGGCCGACATCGAGCCGGTGCGCCAGCGTCTGCTCGAATACTTCACGATCCCCGAGCCGACCGACGAGCGTCTGAAGCGCGCCCGCCGTCGCCTCGCCACCCTCATGTACTGAGCGTGCAGCGCGTGCTGGTTGCGCCGAGCACTCTGATGCATTGAGCGCGCGTACTGACTTTCCCAACGATTGCAAGGTCTGCGTCACGTTTTTCGCCGAATCGTGTCGCAAACGGGCGCAGACCGTGTACAGTAGTGCGTTGCATGGGTTTGTAGCTCAGCGGATAGAGCGTCTGTCTCCGGAACAGAAGGTCGTGGGTTCGATCCCCATCAAGCCCACCGGGCAAGGCTCCAGTCGAACGGCTGGAGCCTTTTTGTTGCTCGTTTGTTGTATTTTTCCGCGGTTTTCCTTGCGATTCCGCCGTTTTCGTGCCTGCTGCGCCGTGTGGTGCCAACTCCGGCCATATCGTTCTGTGAACGGTTTTTCCCGCTTCCACCCATCGGAAAAGTATGATTTCAGGTGCGACGCAAATAGCGCATGTACGGGCATATTGGCACATACTTGGCGCGCGTTTACATACCTTGCGGCAACATACCTTACGACAAAGGAGAACAGTATGAGCGAAAAGCTGGAAGCAGTGGCCACCTCCGAAGCCCCGGCAGCACTCGGCGCCTACAGCCAGGCCGTGAAGGCCAACGGATTCGTGTTCGTCTCCGGCCAGCTGGGCATCGACCCGGCCACCGGCGAACTGGCCGGCGAGAGTGCGGGCGAGCAGGCCGCGCAGGCGCTGAAGAACATCAAGCACATCCTCGACACCGCCGGCTCCGGCATCGAGAATGTGGTCCGCGCCACCATCTACATGAAGAACGTCGAGGACTTCCACGAGGTCGACGACGTGTACGCGCAGACCTTCATCGGCTCCGTCAAGCCGGCCCGCGTGGCCTTTGGCGGCAACGACATTCCGAAGGGCGCGCTCGTCGAGATCGACGCCATCGCCGCGCTCTGAGCATTTCGCACGTTTCGTAGGTATCGCAAGCATTGCGATTACTGCGATTGCCTACCGCTACCTGCGATCAAACGGCCCGCACGCTTTTCCAGCATGCGGGCTGACGCTTTTTTACGGACTTCCGCGGGCTTCTGCACACTTCCGCGAACTATGGACGACCATCGCACGTTGCCGTGAATCTGACGTATAGTATTTGCGATTGTGCGGCCAGCCAAACTATGTGCCGTACCCAACCAAACGTAAGAGGAGCCGGAAGCAAGCATGGCGCAATCGCAAGAAAAGCCCGACGTCGAACAGGGCGGCCTGGAACGCAAGATGGAAACGCGCCACCTGACCATGATCTCGCTCGGCGGCGTGATCGGCACAGGCCTGTTTTTAAGCTCCGGCTACACCATCCATCAGGCGGGCCCGCTCGGCGCGATCATCGCGTACGCCATCGGTTCGCTGCTCGTCTACTTCATCATGCTGAGCCTCGGCGAGCTGTCTGTGGCCATGCCGTACGCCGGCAGCTTCCACCTGTATGCGAAGCGTTTCATCGGCCCCGGCACCGCGTTCACCATCGCCGTGCTCTACTGGCTGAATTGGGCGGTGGCGCTCGCCTCCGAATTCACCGCCGCGGGCCTGCTGATGCAACGCTGGTTCCCACATTCGCCCGCATGGGTCTGGTCGGCCGCGTTCATCGTGGTCGTGTTCCTGCTCAACATCCTGTCGGTGCGCCTGTACGGCGAATCGGAATTCTGGTTCGCGTCCATCAAGGTGTTCGCCATCGTCGCGTTCATCGTCATCGGCCTGCTCGCCATGTTCGGCGCGATTCCAATCGCCGGCTACGACCATGCGCCGTTGTTCGAGAACTTCTATAACGACGGCTGGCTGCCGAACGGCGTGCTGCCGATCTTCTCCACCCTGCTGACGGTGGTGTTCGCCTTCTCCGGCACCGAAGTGGTCGGCGTCGCCGCCGGCGAGACGAAGGATCCGTCCAAGGCGATTCCGAAGGCCGTGCACACCACCGTGCTGCGTCTGGCGATCTTCTTCATCGGCTCGATCGCCGTCATGGCGGCGCTGATTCCGTGGCACAAGTCGGGCGTCGACACCAGCCCGTTCGTGCTCGTGTTCCAGTCGATCGGCATGCCGTTCGCCGGCGACATCATGAATTTCGTGGTGCTCACGGCGGTGCTGTCCGCCGCGAATTCCGGCCTGTACGTGTGCTCGCGCATGGTGTGGTCGCTCGCGCAGGAGGGTATGATTCCGCGCAAGCTCGCCAAAACGAACTTCCACGGCGTGCCCGTTTTCGCGGTGATGTTCAGCATGGCCGGCTCCCTGCTGGCGCTGCTGTCCTCCGTGGTGGCCGCTTCGACCGTGTACCTGGCGCTGGTGGCCGTCTCCGGCCTGGCCACGCTGGTGGTGTGGGCGTCGGTTTCCGTCTGCCACTTGCGATTCCGCCACCAATGGCTCGCGCAGGGACATACGGTTGGCGAGCTCAAGTACCGCGCGCCTGGCTACCCGTTCGTGCCGATCGCCGCGATCGTGATGTGCGTCGGCGCGCTGGTTCTGGTGATTTGCGATCCGTCGCAGCGCTCCACGCTGCTGACCATGATTCCGTTCGTGGCGTTGTGCTACACGGGCTACTACGCGTCCGTGGCGTGGCGTGCGAAACGGCATGGCGGGCAGGACGATGCTCAGAACGCCTTGCAAAGCGTTCCGCAGGACGTATCGCAACCCCATCGTGAGGATGGACAGGAAGACTGATTCTGTCAGCGTGCCCGGTATTCTTGGAAGAATGAGTCCAGAAGCCCTTAGTGAACTGATTTTCAACATTGCCAACACCCTTGTCTCCGAAGGCAAGGCAGGCACCCTGACCGCCGATCTGATTCCGCCGCAGGCCAAGTTCGCCGTGATGCGCCCGAAGGACCGCGCACATGGCGATTGGGCGTCCAACGCGGCCATGCAGCTGGCCAAGAAGGCCGGCATGAAGCCGCGTGATCTCGCCGAACTGTTCGCCGCCGAACTGACCAATGCCGACGGCATCAAGTCTGTGGAAGTGGCCGGCCCCGGCTTCATCAACATCACGCTCGACTCCGCATCTGCGGCCGCAGTGGTGGACACCGTGCTCGAAGCCGGCAGCGACTACGGCAAGAACGACCACCTGTCCGGCAAGACCCTGAACCTCGAATTCGTCTCCGCCAATCCGACCGGCCCGATCCACATCGGCGGCACCCGTTGGGCGGCCGTCGGCGACTCCATGGCCCGCGTGCTCGAAGCCAACGGCGCCAAAGTCGTGCGCGAATACTACTTCAACGACCACGGCGAGCAGATCAACCGCTTTGCCAAGTCGCTCGTCGCCGCGGCCCACGGCGAGACCACCCCGATCGACGGCTACAAGGGCGCCTACATCGACGAGATCGCCAAGCGCGTCATCGACGAAGCCCAGGCCGACGGCGTCGACATCTTGAACCTGCCGCGCGTCGACGGTGGCGTGGACAAGGACGGCGAACCGCTCGGCGAAGGCGATTCCGAGCAGCGCGAGGAATTCCGCAAGCGCGCCGTACCGATGATGTTCGACGAGATTCAGAAGTCCATGAAGAACTTCCGCGTCAACTTCGACGTGTGGTTCCATGAGAACAGCCTGTACTCCGACGGCGAGGTCGACCAGGCCATCGCCGATCTGCGCGCCCGCGGCGACATCTTCGAAAAGGACGGCGCCACCTGGTTCGAGTCCACCAAGCACGGTGACGACAAGGACCGCGTGATCATCAAGTCCGACGGCAACTACGCGTATTTCGCCGCCGACATCGCCTACTACCGCAACAAGCGCCACCGCGAGACCAACCCGGCCGACGTGGCGATTTACATGCTCGGCGCCGACCACCACGGCTACATCGGCCGCATGATGGCCATGTGCGAGGCGTTCGGTGACAAGCCGGGCGAGAACATGCAGATCCTGATCGGCCAGCTTGTCAACGTCATGAAGGACGGCAAGGCCGTGCGCATGTCGAAGCGCGCCGGCAACGTCGTCACCATCGACGATTTGACCGACGCCATCGGCGTGGACGCCTCCCGCTATTCGCTGGCCCGCACCGACTACAACTCCCCGGTGGACATTGACCTGAACCTGCTGTCCTCGCATTCCAACGAGAATCCGGTGTACTACGTGCAGTACGCGCACGCCCGCTCCTGCAACGTGGACCGCAACGCGGCCGCCGCCGGCATCACCTACGAAGGCGCCGACGTGAGCCTGCTCGACACCACCGCCGACGGTGAAGTGCTCGCCGCGCTCGCCCAGTGGCCGGCCCTGCTGCGCGAAGCCGGCGACCTGCGCGCGCCGCACCGCGTGGCCCACTATCTGGAAGATTTCGCCGCCACGTACCACAAGTGGTACAACGTGGAGCGCGTCGTGCCGATGGAGCTTACCGATCCGGAAGCCCGCGGAGAGGAAGCCGAAGCCATCCGCATCGCCAAGGCTCCGGAACCGGCCCGCGCCGCCGCGCGACTCAAGCTCAACGACGCCGTGCAGACGGTCATCGCCGAAGGCCTCGACCTGCTCGGCGTCGCCGCTCCGGACAAGATGTGAAGCGAATCCACGAAAAAGGGAGATACGCAAACCATGCCTGTGAGTCCAATCTGGCCGGCCGGATCGGCCGTGAACGCCGAAGGTGAGATCACCTTCCACGGCCGCACCGCCGAAAGCCTGCTCGACGAATTCGGCTCGCCGCTTTACGTCATCGACACCGATGAGGTGCGTGACCGCGCCACGAAATTCGTGCATTCGGCCGCCAACGCGTTCAACAACACCGTCACCCACGTCAGCTTCGCCGGCAAAGCGCTGCTGAGCAAGGAGATCTGCCGAATCGTCACCGAATCCGGCATGCTCATCGACACCTGCACCATGGGTGAGATGCGCATCGCGCTCGCCGCGGGCGTCCCAGGCCGCCGCCTCGTGCTGCACGGCAACAACAAGTCCGATGCGGAAATCGAGCTGGCCATCGAACAGGGCTTCAACAAAATCGTGATCGACGAGCCGGATGAGCCGGCACGCATCGCCGCGATCGCCAAGCGGCTCGGCAAGCGCGCCCGCGTCATGCTGCGCGTCACCTCCGGCATCCACGCCGGCGGCCACGAATTCGTGTCCACCGCGCACGAGGACCAGAAGTTCGGCGTGGCCCTGCTCCCCGCCGGAGCCGACGCGGGCAAGCTTGCTGTGCTCGACGACCTGACCGACGTGACGCCGGCAGGGTCGAACGCACGATTGGGGGAGAACGCGTCTTCCGCCGACGGCTCCGACCACTCCGCCCACGCGGAACGCAAGCTCCAGTACGACGTCAAATACCCGTACGACCTGAGCCACGAGAAGGTCTCCGAAGGCGACCGCAAGCTCGCCGAAGCCATGACCATGGTGGCCGACGGCCCGGCGCTCGCCGTGCTCAAGGACATCTACCGCCGCCAGGACGTGCTCGAACTGGTCGGCGTGCACTCGCACATCGGCTCCAACATCCATGACGCCGACGCCTTCATCCAGGCGGCCAAGCGCATGATGCTGCTGCGCAAGACCTTCTACGCCACCGATGCGTACACCCTGCCGGAGGTCGATCTGGGCGGCGGCTATTCCGTGGCCTACACCGACGGCGAGGATTCCATGGACATCGACGTGGAGCTCGGCAGGCTCGCCGACGCGGTCAGCACCGTGAACCGCGCGCTCGGCATGCCGGCCCCGGTCATCTCCTTCGAGCCAGGCCGCTGGACGGTGGCCCCCACCGGCGTCACGCTGTACCGCGTGGGCACCGTCAAGCCGGTCGAGCTTTCCGGCGAGGCGAAGGACAAGTCAGGCAATCCGGTGACGGAACGTGTGTACGTGTCCGTGGATGGCGGCATGAGCGACAACATCCGTCCGGCGCTGTACGGCTCCGACTACACCGCGCGTCTGGCCAACCGCAAGGGAAGCGAGCAGACCAAGCTGTGCCGCGTGGTCGGCATGCACTGCGAATCGGGGGATATCGTCGTCAACGAGGTGCGGCTGCCCGCCGACATCAAGCGTGGCGACATCCTCGCGGTGCCGGTCACCGGCGCATACGGCCGCACGATGGCCAGCAACTACAACCAGGCGCTGATTCCCGCCGTGGTCGGCGTCGGCGAGGCCGGTGCGCACGTCATGATCCGCCGGCAGACGATCGACGATCTGCTGGGCTGGGACGTCAGCGAATAGTCCACGATTGCGTCTCACGGTATGGACGGTTTTCGGGCTTCCTTGCGGGGAAAGCTTCGGAAACCGTCCATTTTCTTGATATTCCGCGGCCTTACGTCATATTGAGACCGTACAATAAGCAAGGTCACACCAATACTTCACATTCAAGGGAGGATGCCTTGGCACAGGAAGATGTTGCGCCGATTCGCGTTGGATTGCTGGGCGCAGGTACCGTTGGTTCCCAGACCGCACGCCTGCTGGTCGAGCAGAAGGACGAGCTTGCCGCACGTATCGGACGACCGATCGAGCTGACCGGCGTCGCCTGCCTCGACCCGGTGGAAACCGATCCGTTCCCGTGGATCGACAAGGCCATCGTGACCACCGATACCATGAGCGTGGCCACCAATTCCGACATCGTCATCGAGCTGATCGGCGGCACCGGCGTGGCACGCAAGTTCGTGCTCGCCGCCATCGAATCCGGCGCCTCCGTGGTCACCGCCAACAAGGCGCTGCTGGCCAAGTATGGTCCGGAGATCTACGCGGCCGCCGAAGCCAAGGGCGTCGACATCTACTTCGAAGCCTCCGTGGGCGGCGCCATCCCGTTCCTCAAGCCGCTGCGCGAATCCCTCGTCGGAGACAAGGTGACGAGCATGCTCGGCATCGTCAACGGCACCACCAACTACATCCTCGACGAGATGACCACCAAGGGCCTCGACTTCGATGACGTGCTCAAGGACGCGCAGGCCAAGGGCTACGCCGAAGCCGATCCGACCGGCGACATCGAGGGTTACGACGCGGCCAACAAGGCCGCCATCATGGCCACCCTCGGCTTCCACACCTCCGTCACCATCGACGACGTCTCCGTCGAGGGCATCACCAAGATCACCGCCGACGACATCGCCGCCGCCACCGCGGAAAACAAGGTGATCAAGCTGCTCGCCGTCGTGGAGAACACCGATGCCGGCGTGTCCGCGCGCGTCTACCCGGCACTGATCTCCAACACCCATCCGCTGGCCTCCGTGCACGGCTCCTTCAACGCCGTGTTCGTCAAGGCCGAGGCGGCCGACGACCTCATGTTCTACGGCC
>OJAI01001191.1_pt1 | contig 14942 bp, 14 predicted proteins | sample 1588891 | NCBI WGS metagenome assembly OJAI01 (sample SAMN03283255) | human gut metagenome | biome: human-associated habitat; material: feces | host: Homo sapiens | place: USA | collected 2013 | reverse complement strand
CTTTCACGAGCACGGGATGAAACTGTCCGCATTTTGGACAGTATTCAAAATGGAACTGGTTCATCTGCCTGTTGGTCTCGATAAAGTCACGGATCATCTGAGAAACACGATCTTTCTGGTAAGCACAGAGCTGATTGGAGATGCTAGGAAGAAGATAGTTGGATTCATAGTTGATTGACATAAAGGATACCTCGTTTCTTATCTTTATCTATAAGGTACCACCTAATTTGACATCATTTATGACAGTTATATCACATATCAACAAATTGAAGGTTAAGCGAATTTCTATTATCATATAGTCATTTACTTTTTTGTGGTTTTATATATTGCTGAAATAACAATTCCTGTTGTTTTATATTTTTTCAAGCTTTAGTACATTATTATCACCCCATCCTATTTAAATGTTATTTGGTTGTTATTATCTGGATGATTTGATATAATATTTGTATAAGAGGTGGCCAACATATTCTGTAGAGGTTGATTCCTTGGCGGAAATGGTGTCTCTTTTTATTTTGTGTTGTAAATTGTAAATAGACCATTATTTTTTCAAATATCTATTTTGTAAATGTTATCATATCCAACTAATTCTAAGAAATAAATCAATTGCTCAGGCTTAATATAGATTTTTATATAGTTAGCTTTCACGTTTTTGGTTTTAAGGTCTAATCTTACAAAGCCCTGACATATCTAAAGATTTTTAAAAAAGATAACTACAAATATATAACAAATCAATAATCAAGATAACAATTTTCTATCTAGAAAAAAGCACCCCTATATGGCTACTTTATCAATTTTGTTGATTATTATTCTAATCCTTGAATAAATATAAATGTGTAATAAGATAATAAACTAAACAAACAACATTAATATATATAACAAAAACTCTTAATTTCATTAAACCCATTTGAATAACAAATAAACGGAGCATATTTAAACCTTAACAAACTATATTTATCACTAGTGCTAAATATGCTCTTTTCTCTTAAAAATGATATTTTTAAAAAAATTGTATTAATTTTAATACTTTGTCATTGTATTTATTAAATCACTTTTGATAATACTCTTTGTTGATTTTCATCACAAATTCATCGATTCTATCTTGATCCACTTCATCTGGTAATGTCGTATTTTTAAGACTATTCGTAAGTTTACTGCTTAATTCATCATATAATTGAACAAAATCTACAGTTGGTTCAGAATTCTCGTTAATATAATCTCCATTTCGAATTGACATCAAAAGATCATGCTCTTTTTCACGGTATGTATGTACTTCATGTGTATCTAAGATTTCAATTCCCATCAAAAGAAGGCGAACTAGATGCATCATATGCTTACCAATTTTATTTTTTTGATAAGCTTTTTCATTTCGATGCCCGATGTTATCAAAATCTAATACTACTTGTCTTGAAGCTTTTAATATTTGATTAAAATCACGAACTGGTAAATGCGTTACATTGATATCCATATAGATTTCTTTTTCCAAACTTTCTCGATTTGAATCATCTATGTAGAAATTAAACATATGTGGATCAAGATTCATACGATTTGATAACACATCTTTCGTTCGCTGGATTGACTGATAGATTCTTTTTTCTTTTTCTCCTTGGGGTTGTAAATGAGCAGATTTATTCAGTAAACGCGCCAATTGCATAGAAGCATACCCGGAAAATGCTCTTCCAACACGTTTACTTAAAAACAATGGTAGTGCATCAATTAAAGATTGACCAATTTCATTACAATAAATAATTTCTTTTTTTCGACATCCCAAGATTTCAAACATATTTGGATTTGCATTTCTTAATAGTTTAATAAATTTCAAGAAACTATATATCGTTGTATCTGTTTCTGGATCAACAATCTGCTCAAAGGTTTGTCGTCCTGAAAAGATTTCTTGCGCTGAATTCATTGCTACTCCTCGAAGATCCACATCACTAGCTTCAACGTTTGTCCCATATGCATGACTGCCACCTAAAGTTAATAAGACGATACGTTTTCCTAATCTAGAATCTTTACGTAAAAAATCATAACCTGAACTATTAAGATGTGTATGTATGGAATTCATCAATATCTACTCCCTTTCTAAAACTGACATATGAAGAAAACGATTCTTATTCTTTTCAATGAATTTGCTTAATGTTTCTATTGTATTCTTTTCTGGCGAATAAAAAACAAGATTTAAACATTCCTGTTGTATTAAAGGAATGTTTAATGGATCAAGGCCTGGACATAATGCTAATATCTCATGTCCGTTAATCGATAAGTCTGAAATCTTATAAGGACGTGTATTTGTAATTTCTGTATAGAGTTTGTTAAAATCGCATATTTTTTGCATCATCTCATCCGAATAGGTATGTGCTGCTGCATCACATAGTTTTACGATTAAAAGAGATCGCATTATCTCAGGATATAGATGATGCTTAAGCAGGATTTTTCGTAGTCCTTTTTGATTTTGTGATAAATGATAATCATGATACTCAATCAATGTAAGGATACGCTTGATTTCTGCTTTAGAAAAGCGATACAAAATCAAAAAAGAACGAGCCATACTTACCGAAGATTGCGGATGATGATAAAAATGATCTATTCCTTTTTCATCGGTTGTTTTTGTTTCAGGCTTTCCAATATCATGAAGCAACAGTGCATAGCGAATCGTTTTTTCTTCCCACTCTGAAAGTTTGATTGCTTCTGATTCAAGTATTAAATCCAAATACTCTAAAGCATCTAGAGTATGATGTCCAACATCTGTATAGTGATAAGGATTATTCTGTTCACAATAAAATATTTCATTCAACGAAGGATCAATCATTTTTAATAATCTCGTTTCATATAATTTTTCAACCCCATTAGTGTCATACATTAGGATTTTAGTTAACTCATCACGAATCCGTTCTTTAGAAACATTTGAAAGAAGATAATAAAATTGGTGTATTTGTTGATAATCGTCTTCTTTGATTGAAAAACCAAGCTGGCTCGATAAACGGATTATGCGCATCATTCGTAAAGGATCTTCCTGAATTCGTTTCGATGCATCGCTAGTAAAGCGAAGAATTTTATTCTGAATATCAATAATTCCAGAAAAAGGATCAATAAATCCGACAGAAGGAGAATATGCGATAGAATTAATTGTAAGGTCACGATATCCAAGGTCTTCATAAATCGAAGACGAATTACAATGATAAGTGGTGATTTCAATAAAATACTCATCGATATGCACGGTTACAGTATCATGACGATTTCCTGTTCGAATACAATGAAAAGTCGAAAAAACATTCTCTATTTCTTTTGGAGTAGCATTGGTTGCAAAATCATAATCTTTTGGCTCTTTTTGAAGAAAGAGATCACGGATAGCACCTCCAACACAATACGCTTCATAATCTGCTTTCTCTAGCAGTTGTATAGCCTTATTTACTGGATTAGGCAATTTCATCTCGCATAACCACTCCTTTCCCTCAACAAAAGATACACTCGTCAGATCTATTTAGATCCTCCAAGTTGTAACATTTCGATTTGTATCCGCATCTAAAATACGATGGTATAAAAAATGAAACGAATCTGAATCATCAAGATCCATATGATAATGACCGCTATACCATTGTTTGTAGTCAATTTTATATTCTAGTAGATTCAACCAATCAAGAATATTGACAGCGTTATTGGGATATCCATTACTCATACAATCCGTGCCGTACCCATATCGCAACGCCAAATGTTTTGGAGCATCGTGTGTTAGAACGATATCCACTTTATAACCTACTTTTTCTAGATTTTCATAAGCGTTCTGGCACTCAATATCCACTGGAATTTCTTCTTCCCACCAAGAAACATCTTTAGTTCGATTTTCTCGATCAATGCTAAAGGCTCCTCCAAAAGCAAAGATAGTTTTTCCTTGTATTTGATAGACTTCTCCTCGCATTAAATGGAAAATGGAATCACGAATTCGATGTACTTTTCCTCCCCATTTTTCTATGATCTTATAGGAATTGAGGCGGTGAAAATTTTCATGATTTCCATCCACAAAAACCGTTGTCCATGGTTGCTCATTTAGCCACTTCAGTTTTTTATATTCATCTTTAGAACCACCTGTTGACCATATCAAGCCAAAATCCCCACAAATAATCAAGACATCTTCTTTTGTTAATTTTTGACCCACTGAAAAGTTATTAGTAACAAAACGAAGCAAATCACCATGAATATCCCCTGTTATATAGATACTCATATATTATCTCTCCAATCCAAAAAATTCACAGATTGTATTTAACGATACAGGAAAATAATCATTGGCATCCACGCCTACATCATAGCGTAAGATTCCTTCCTGCTTCATACGTTCATTATATTCAAACTTGTTATGCTGATGTCCATGTAAATGTAATGAACCGTGCCTAGACTTTGGCCACTCCACCATCGGATAATGCATCAAGGCGATTGGATACTTGTAATAGCCCTTCAACTCATAAAAATCATAGATTCCTTCAAACAAAGAAGGATCATAATTTTTATCATGATTTCCTCGAATGAGGATTTTCTTTCCCTTTAATTGTCGAATCAAAACTTCTGCTTCTTCAATAGGAACTCGAAATGATAAATCACCCAAGATATAAACCGTGTCATTTTTTGCCACCATACTGTTATAATTTCGAATCAGAGTTCGATTCATTTCTTCGATTGATTCAAATGGACGTTGACATAAATTGATTGCGTTGGCATGACCTAAATGTAAATCACTGGTAAACCAAATCATCATACTCACCTTCTTCCAATTATTACAGTTGAATCACTAACTACGCTTCTTTTATAATTAGGATCACAAATTCCTTAAATCACTCAAAGCTTTCTCGCTTTATTTGTTCTTTTTCGCGAATCTTCATCAATATTTTTCCTAATTTATTTTGACCAATTCCCCTAACAGTTCCCCAATACCGATCATTCCAATGATTTCCTTCCTCCAATGGACGTTTTCCTGTAAGGACCAGAGCATCCATCAAATCGGGATGTTGCGTAAATTTGGCAAAACAGATCTCATACATGGTCTGATCTTTGACAACTTCCCAGTCCTTGCGAAGCGATATCGATTGTCCCAGATTTCGTGCTTCAATGGGTCCCAACGTTTCAAACTGTTTTTTTATCTTTTCATCCAATGTTTTTTGTGCTTGAAATGCTGCCTCATTATTGGAATATACAATACCCTTATACTCCACTGGGCACAAATAAAAGTTGTTTAAAAAAGCATATTCTCCTTTAAATTCTTTGATCATCTATATTCCTTTTCTTTCTTGCCAGATAATTCATCACCTAAGAATTTATAATAAAAACTTCATCATCTGTCACTTCTTCAAGCATATATCTTAATTTTTCGCTCATACTCACCAATTCTTCCCCAGATTCCGACAAGCATTTTTGTCCTTCCTCGACCTCATACATTGCACCGCCAATTTCACATATTTCGAAATTTCTAGACATGATATCTTCAATCAACTGCCGTATTACCATTTTAGGAATTATATGGTATGAAATAGTTTTTTCTTCAGGAGCGATATTCATTCTATTTCGATCGATAAGTATAAGACTTTCCCTGTGAATACGATATATATATTCATCCACCCAAAAAATAACTAATACATCCTCAATATAAATTTCGCCATTTTCGATTGGAATATATCGATCACTATCATCTCTGTGGCAAAGTAGAATTCCTGTGTCATATGTCATCAAACTTTTCCTCCTAATCTCTATTCCACACTATTCAAAATCTAAATTCTCTCTGCAAAAATCAGTTTTCATTATATTTATGCTCATGTTTTTCATTTAACCAGCCTCTCCAGGAATATCTTCTAGAAGTGGTGAATTAGTGTTAACCGATAATATAGTTTCCAGCTTATCATTCCACATTTCGTCCTCGGATTCGTATATACATAAACAACCACTTGCGATAGAAGAAAATTGATCTTTTTTACAATAATTAACTTCCTTTTCAAAATCGTATGTATGATCCGGATCCCTCTTTGCATAGTTCACCTCAACCATCGGATTTCACCAGAGAGTAACATCACTGGTGACTATGGAATCTCCTCGCTCGTTTATTTCCCACATCACGTGTATATTATAAGAACCGATCTTATAGTACCTATCTTTAAACTTTATTTTTGATATATTTACATCCATATGTTCCACATGATAATGACTGGCCCAAAAAAGCCATTAACCAATATTCTTGGAATATGTACAAAATGCGGAAACATTCCTATTCAAAACAATCAAGCAATACATAATATTCCCCTTCTTTATTCACTTTCTTCGTCTTTTCGAATACATTCCTCATGAACACGTTTGCATATCACGTTTTTCCCAAATGGTTCTTCTTCCGTACAACAAATGTCATAATCGGAATATCCATAACGATATTTTCCTGTTCCATACGGATAACAATAATAGATGACGCCACGTATATGAGGTTCTCTTCCTACTTGCATAGAAAAAAACACTTTATCAAAAACTTGGAATTCTGGATATATAGAACCTGCATTTTCTTTTTCTTTTGTATCCAATATTCGCTGAAATAAAAAATGAAATGAATCAAAATCTTGATCGATATGATAATGTCCACAAAACCAGTCTTTAAAGGTAACTATTTTAAAAATCCTTTCAAAAAAATCCAAAATATTGATTCGATCATTGTTGTAACCATTTATTTTCATACCACCTTGATAGTACCCTAAGCTCTGTGAAAAGTATCTGTGAGCTTCGTGCGTTACGATGATATCCACCTTATTATTATGACGTTTTAGATTTTGGATTGCGTTTTCACATTCTTCCAAGCTTGGTAACTCTTCCTGCCACCAAGTTTCATTCTCTATACGGTATTCTCTATCGTGACTGAAGGCCCCTCCAAACGCAAAAATCTTCTGATCTTCGATTTGATATACTTCCCCACGCAACAGGTGATATACCTTTTTTGATATTTGTTGAATCTTACCATCCCATTTTGTTTGAATCGGATATGTTTTCAATCGATCAAAATTTTCATGATTGCCATCCACAAACAATGTTGTCCATGGCTTGCTATCCAACCAATCCAGCCAATATCTTTCTTCTTTTGATTCTTCTTGTTCAAATACTAGCCCAAAATCTCCGCAAATGATCAAGTAATCATCTTGTTTGATCTTATTTTTTAAACGAAGATTTTGAGTGTTTAATTTATGGATATCTTTTCCACCATGAATATCTCCAGTTACGAAAACAGTCATTTAAAAACTCCTTTTTACTATAGTTCAAATTACTAGTGTATACATGATTCTTGTACATATTCTTTTACATGTTCATATAGTTTCAAAGCTCTCATCATCATTTCATAAGCAGATTCAATATGTTCATTATTAAGAATCATATCGATTGTATGGTGACTAGCACCCGAGACAAATCGAATGTTTTTATCCCCTGCATTTGTAGCAAAATGCGGTCTTCTTGCGCAAACATTCCAATAGATGATCTCAGGAAGAGACAAACCTCTTTTTTCAAATTCTTCCTTAAACGTTTCATAAGTCGGAATGTTTTTTACGCCACAATCAAACTCCATATCGGAAATTATTACAATTCGCTCAATCATATCTTCTTTTTTAAAGTCCGGTCGATCCGCAACATTCAATAACAGTTTGTACACTTTTTCTATATCGGTATTGCTGATATCATCATATAAATAAATTTGTAATAATTTTTGATATAAATTATCGCCTTTCAATTGGATCAATTGAGGATCACTTGAAAAAGTGATAAATGCATCTTTGAATTCACCTTCTAGTTGTTCTGAGAATAAAATAGCCAAGCTGGTAGAGATTAACATTGGCAAGCAATTAAACATAGTCATTGATGCTGAGCCATCTCGAACAACAATTGTTTTTGACTTTGATAAAGTTTTTGGAATGCTATCCCAAAGAACTTGCATTTGTTTTTTAGAAGCTTCACTCATCCTATAGTCAAATTTTCGAATGATATCATAAGGGTATAAAGCTTCAGAATTTATTTTTACTTTTCTTTCTTTTACTCCATCCAAATAATGTTCATATCTTTCTATATCGTTCCTGATAAACGCTTTTTCATATTTTTGTAGAGCTTTGCCAGGAACCGTTTCATAATTAAAAGTGTAATCTTTCAATCTAAGATTGTTCTCAATGATCTTATTGCTGCGCAATTTGGATAAAAGTTTTCGATATTGTTTTGGTGTATATCCTAGCTTTTCAATTAAATATTTTGCTTGTTCGATGGTTTCTTTTTTCGTTGCATTTTCAGAAGGAAGCCATTTGGCCATATAGGAAGTTGGTTTACCTTCTTCTAGTTGATTTAAATCTTGTTCGAGCGTATTCTTAATGAATTTAACTACATCTTCTTCAATTGGTGTGTTTAATCCCATTAAAATATCATCCGTTCTTCCATAATGGATAATATCTTGAAACATTTTTTTTGCAACATTTGGAGCAGTATGACAAAGGATATCAAAACATGTGCGAAAGCTATCCCTTTCTCCCAATCCACTTCGAATGTCTCTTAAATATAATAGATTCATAAGAGCTAAAGATGGATCTTCACTATATGCTGAAAGAAACAGCCTAGAAACTTGCTCTTGATTATATCGACTTGCTGCTGCCAAACCAAAAAAATCTAGATTTGCATTATATGTAGAAATATAAGCCGTATCTCCATTTTCAGTTTGTGTTTTGTTCAATTCATTTTTGATTAATTCCATCATGTCTAGCTCCTCCTTTTTCTTATGGTATAGGCACACATTTACATGTGTGCCTAAAAAATTAACTAGGTCCTTCCATTTCTGCTTTTACGCAGGAACATCCTCGCCTATTCAGCGTCATTCGATTTTAAATAGAATCAATTGGTAGGTTTTAAATTGCTGTATGGACCTCATGCTTAACAAAAATCTAGATTCTTTTGATTTTCTTAAATAAAAGTAATTGCAAGAAATATTCTGTATCAAGTTATATTGCTGCATGAATCTTATTTAAGCATGGTCTTTCTTAAGACACTTACAATTTAACATAGAATTACTTTACATGATATAGGCTTAATAAACATTTTTAAGACCATATTATTTGCTTTATTTTATGCTTTATATTATATTATAATTATATTTAAAGACCATATTTTATGGTCTGATTTAAAAAGGAGATAAAAAATGGAACCAATTAAAGTGACACTTCCATCACGTATTGCACAAATTCTTGAAAAAGATGCAGAATTATTCAGTCTCGTTAAATCAAAAAACGAACCTAACAAAAATAAAATATATAACCTAATCATCAAAAACTATCAAAGCATATTTCAAGAGCAGCATAATAAAGTTATTACCGATATGACTTTAATGCTAAAAGATTTCAACTTAGAAAATAACGAACTAATTGAGAATATAGCCAATTATTTTGAAAATAGACAAATATTTGAAGAAGATACCAAAGAAACTACAGTTATCCGAGTTCACGTACATAAAGGCACGGTTGGGGATTTTGAAGATCTTATTGAAAATTTAGATGGGCCGTATGCAGAAAAATCCCCATGTTTACGACGTTTATTTTCTTCGTATGCTGCTATACCGTTGAACGTTCGCGAACAAATCATTTTTAAAGACTCAGCTGAAAAAATCAAAAAAGCAATTCATGAGAAAAAAGTAATCAAATTTAAACAACGTGACAACAAAAGAATCGTTCATCCTTACGCACTCGTTACCTCAAAGGAAGAGCTATACAACTATCTTTTGTGTAAGGAAATTATCTTCGATCATGCAACAAAACAAACCAAAGAACGATACATGTCCTTTCGCCTAACGCATATCAAAGATGTTTTTATACAAAATGCAAACACACATTTTACAGAAACAGACATTGAATATCTTGAGGCAACCAAACAATTAAGCCCACAATACATCGTTCGTAGTCATGATCCAAAAGTGAAGGTTCTATTAAATGATGAAGGAGAAAAACAACTCGATAGAATCTACACTCATCGACCTAAGCTTGTAGAGAAAAATGGACATATCTATACCTTTGCATGTACAGAAGATCAAGCAAAAGCCTATTTTACAAAATTCAAAAGAAACGCTGTTATTATCGAGCCAAAATCGTTAGCTGAGAAGATGCAAAAAGATTTTTATGAAACTCAAAAAACATATAAAATATACCTTAATCAAGGATTAGATGCATGCAAAGAGTACATGAAAATTTCTAACCAATAACATCATTATCCTTTTCACAATATTATCGGTGTAAGAATAAAATCGCTCATTTTACTATCTATACTTGAATATAAAACTGAATGCTGCTTTAAACATTCTTGTTAAAACAATAAAATTCTTAAAAACGGAAAGATCCCTCAAAAGATCTTTCCGTAAATTACGATTATTACATTCTTTAATTTTAAATCATTCAATAAGTCGAAGTGTATTCAACGCTGTTCTCATCAATAATACTGTTAACGTAATTCTTCTTAATGAAGAATAGAGATGCGATTACCATAACAATTGTGGTTGAATAGAAGCAAAACATTTTGAATTGTTCATTCAATTCGATTAAACTTCCAAATGTAGCCGATCCACCTATCGCAAAACAAAATGTATTCATATTGAAATCATATTTCGCAAAAAAATGATAAAGCATCCAGATCGCTATTAATTCCACAACAAACATTAGAATATATTTTAGTTTTTTTGAGTCTAGAATTGTATCAAAAACAGATTCATGGCTTAATGCAACTTCAATGCGTAACAATAAATACGATAAACCAGTTTGCAACAATGTGCTTACAATCTCAACAATCTTATAAACAACCCTGCCAATAAAGATAATTACACCAAACACAATTAAAACTACTGGAGATAGAAGAAGCAATGCTCCTATTTCTTGATAATTGATAGTCAGTTCCGGTGTAAGCAACCAATCAAAAATAACTGTTACCAACGAATAAAAATAAACTGCTATTAACAACGGGTTTGCAAAGCTCACTATAATTTTTAGTAGTTGAATCACTCCTTTAATCATTAATAATAATCCTGCTTTTATTTCTAAATTTTTCATGTTTCCTCCAAATTTATATCTTTCTATTTTACCTATTTTTAAAATCATGTTATGAATACATTAGATCCTATTTGCACAACAACAAGTAAATCTCTAGGGAAATTGTTCTCGATATGCCCATTACGGGAAAACGTGCCCCACATCATCATCTAAAAGACTAGGTGCCCTTTGTTCTCCCTTAGATATTTTTTCATATAAACACTTTCTAATCACATCGACACAATCATCAAAAAGCTTAACATCAACAATCTCCATTCGATAAGCTTCCAAAGGATATAATTCATAATTTTTCTCCACCTTTAACAAATTATTTATAGATGTTTCTAAATACATTCTTTCATCCAATAACAAATCAGTTTCAGATTTATACAATAACAGCATTTCTTTAAGATACCATATTTGGTGTAAAGACAGTTGAAACTCTTTTCCATTTTCCTTATATCTTCGTAAATGCCCCATAACACAGGGAGTCCCATTCTTTAACTTTTCATATAAATGACTAACATCTACATTTTTATAACTTTGATTATTTTCTTGGACTATTTTATGATTTCTTTGAATTAAATGGTGTTCTGGAACTTTCCAGTTTGAAAGATCTAAGATAGGCACCAAATCAGTAGGCATTGCACGCCTCAGGACAAAGCACTCTCCGATAGGTAATGTATGAATATAATCTGAAGTGAATTCTGAGCGTTCTTTGATTAAATTCACAGTCTCTCTATCATTACCACCAAAGAAAATAATCGTATCAAAACATTGCATGATAGTTTCATAAGATTCCCCATACATTTTTTTTAATTGCGCTTGACTCTGAAACAAACAAGTAAACCCAATCCCCCTAGATCTAGCAGTTGAAAGAATTGCATCAAAATCTCGAATATAATAAGAACCGCAATCATCGAGATTAAATTGCACTGGAATATCTAACGCTCCCCCTAATGGCGTTTCTCGAATTAAAAACTGAATCAATTGAGTAACCATTAAACCAGCAATGTTATGTAGCGAAGTATCTGCATCATTAATAGATATAACTAGACATACTTTTTGATTTAAAAAATCTTGAAAATTAATTTCATTTATTGACAAAAGTTGATAAACCTCTGGATTCAAGCATTTGTGTATCCTAGTATACAAGCTTTGAACAATACAGGACCTAGTCTTTTCTGATTCTACATTAATTCGATTATGCAATTTATCAAAATTTCTATTTCGTCCACTTTTTTTCAACACATCAAGACACACATCAATAATTTTTTTGTCCTCTCTAAAGTCTTCATACTGATATAAATTGATTATTTTATCAAGTTTACTAAAATCACGCTTATTCTCATCGAAAGCTTCATACAAATAAGTTAAAGCAAGTTCCAATAGTAAAGTAGCACTTTCATCCCAAAATGGATCATAACTTTGTATCGGACCAAATATAGCATTCGCAATACTCAAAATATCTATACTTTCATAATCTTGCCTCACATATGATAGAGGAGAATAACAATCCGAATCTTTTACATCAATCAGATTAAAATGATAAGTCTTATAGCCATGTTCCTTAAAATAATCTAGAAATCCTGACATTGAGCCTTTTACATCGATTAAAACATGACTTCGGTCTAACATATTTTTAATATTATACGAATTTAAATGCGTCTTGCCGGATCCAGGACTCCCAATTAAGGCGAAGTTATTGTTCAATCTTGTTTCCTTTGGATTCATAGAAAACGATAGTGTTTTATTAATAATATATTTATTGGTTTCCATACTCTCCATCTCCTGATTATTAGTTTCATTATTTAATATAAAGAATCAATAAAGCCATATTCTAAAGCTTCCTCAGCTGACATCCATTTATCACTTTCGCTAAGCACTTCAATTTCCTTTTCTGATAAGCTAGAACGTTCAGCAATATGATGATTAATCTTTTCTCGTATCTTCAATAATTGTCTTGCCACAATTTCTACATCTGTAGCTTTACTACCTGGCATTCCCGTGATCAATGGTTGATGAATCATGATTTCACAATTTTTTCCTGCTTCTCGATTAGTTCCTAAGCAGATAAGAAGAAAAGCTCCCATACTAGCACATAATCCTAAGCCTATAGTTTTAATTGGATTCGATAACTTTTGACAAAAGTCAAAGATAGCCATTCCATCACTAACTGACCCTCCTGGAGAATTGATATAAATCGTAATCTCTCGATCAGGATCTTTTTTATTTAAATATCGAAGCGTCATAATGACTTCTGTAGAAAGATCAGAATCAATAGAACGATCAATCATAATTGAAAAATCATCTTCAACAAAATTGCTAAATAGAGAACCATAAGAATAGCCCTTCGGTGTTTTTTTCTGAATTTGAAAATCTCTCATTTTATTTCTCCTTAAAATCACAAATTTTATTCTAGAATGTCTTAAGACATCTATATTCTAGCAACTAATTTTATACTCGTATATCATTAGATTTTTTAATTTTTTGTGTATATTTTTTTAGTAAATATGCTTTATTTAAAGGGTTTATTGGATTTTTATTTACTTTTATTTCAGTATAATTTATACTGCTTATAGTAAAGGAGAATCATTTTGATATGGAAAACATTAAAGTTCAAATCACTCTTCCTGTTGAAACACTAGATCTTTTAAAAAGGGATGCGGCTTCATTTGGATTCTTTTGGAAAAACAAAAAAAATATCAATTTGAATAAGTTAATGAATACAATTTTTGCAAATTATTTAGATACTTACAATAAAAACCAAAAAGTTATTAATGCCGAAATTAATGATGAAATTAGAGAACTATTTGATAACACTTTACGCACCATCAGCAAAGATCAAAAAAAATCATTTGAAATCCCAGATAATTATAAAGATGAACTAATCCATAAAATTAGGTTATGTATCGAAACAAAACATTTATCGGGAAAAATTAGAACAAAAGAAACTGTACGAAAAGAGTTTGGTATTAACAAAGAAAATGAAGCACGTTATAGATCATGCAGAGAACTTATAGGGTCAAATTCAAGTTATAGCGAATTTTTTAGAAAACTGTTTATTTCCTATTCCTCTCTATCATTTGACCAAAGAGAGTTAATTATTTTTAAAACTATAGCAAATGACCTATTATATGCTATTCGATCTAAAAAAAGAGTAAAAATTACTATGGATAATAAAAACTTAACTCTCTCTCCAATTGCCCTCATGCCTATAGATACAGATCCATCAAATTATTTGTTTGCCTGTAGCATTGGTTGGGAAGCACGCACTTGCGGAATTTACCAACTTAGCCAAATTCAATTTGTAGAAATACTCGATAATAAAGTTGATTTACCACAGGATCTGATACAATTTATAAAAGAAGCAAAGCATTGGACTATAATAACACATGAAAAAAGTATAGTTAAAGTCCATTTTACAGAAAAAGGAATTAAAGCATTAAACGAAATGCCCTCCCATATTCCTACCATTCTGCATAAAGATACACAAAATCAAATTTATACTTTTTTATGTACTATAGATGAAATTACAATATTATTAATCAAATTACGAGAAGATGTAATAATTCTAGAACCTTCCTCTATAGCCATACGCGCTCAAGAAAAATTTTGTTACAACAGAGATTTTCGCCGTGCCCTAGAAAGAAGAGAACCCTGGCCTAAACCACCTTTATATCGCCGGGTTTCAAACAAAAAAATCAATCATGCAAAAAATGTTTTAATCGATAAAAATACATCTATTCATGGAGAAAAAAACAATACAAATAAAAGCAAAGATTTAGAAAGATAAACATTAAAACATACCATCATGTTCTAATGTTTACACTTTAAAGATTAGGTAGCGTCAAGAATTATGTGTAAAAGTATATCCTTGGTAAAGCAGATTAG
>OJAI01001171.1_pt1 | contig 15156 bp, 15 predicted proteins | sample 1588891 | NCBI WGS metagenome assembly OJAI01 (sample SAMN03283255) | human gut metagenome | biome: human-associated habitat; material: feces | host: Homo sapiens | place: USA | collected 2013 | reverse complement strand
ACAGCTTCCGGGAATACAGCGGGAGGATCAGCGTCTCCTGCACGGTGTTTTTCTCAATTTTACATTTCATAGGTTTCTTCCTCAGTGAATAAATACTGTCATAATTGCCGCCAGCATAGCCGCTATGACCGTCATGCCTATCGCCATGTGCAGGATGGATGCAAAAATATCCGTGCTTGATGCCCTTACTTCCGCGCCGTGACACAGAGCCACTTTTCCTTTTTGTGTATCTGCGCCTCGTGAAAACCCGCCTGCTCCAGACATGCCTTTAATTCAATGTCCTTGTAGATGGTCATGCCGCCGATGATCTGCGTCCACCTCTCGTCCTTGTCCGTATCGCCATTGCTCTCGTTGCAGATAAGAATTGTCCCGCCCGGCTTCAGCACCCGCCAGACCTCACGGAAGCATCGGGGCAAATCAGGCCAAAAATAGACGGTCTCAAAGGCCGTGGCAGCATCGAAGTGGCTATCCTCAAACGCCATATCCGCCACACTGCCTTGCAGAACGGCGCAACGCCCCTTCTGAATTGCAGTTCGGTTGAGCTTTCTAGCCTTCTCCACGCTGACGGGTGAATAGTCGATGCCCTTGACGACGCCATGCGGGCATTTTTTCAGCAGCCGTTTTATGTTCGCCCCGCCGCCGCAGCCGCAATCCAGCACCTTGGCGTTTGGCGCAAGTCGTAGAAATCGAAGTCCCCACCGCGCCACAGGGCTGTGGCCCAGATTCATCATGGCAACCATAAGTTTCCCGCCGAGGCCCACGGGCTTGCGGGTGTTTTCAAAGAACGACATCAGGCCCCTCCGATTTCGTGCATTCCGCATAAGTCAACGGGAACGAGGCCTTCAGCACCGTGCTTTTCTGCACCGCCCAGCCGTTTTGACGCAGAAAACGTAGGTATTCCTCGCTTGTCCATCTGCTGTGGAGGGGGAATCCCGCCATACGCATAAAAAAGGCTTTTGCCTTGCCGGAAACCGAGCTCCCCGCGTGGGTGAAGGTTGGCGCGATGAGCACGCCGTCGTCTTTCAGCACCCGCCTGATTTCTTGCAGGGCCTTTTCCGGATGCGGCACTATGTGAAGCGCGTTGGACACGATCACCACTTCGAAGGACTTCTGTGCATAGGGCAGGCGGAACATATCTTGTACGGAAAAGTGCAGCTTTGCGGATTGATTGTCCCGCTTTGCTTCAAGGATCATCTTTGCAGAGGCGTCCGTAGCCTCGATGTGCGCCGCCGCATTCACGATGCTCTTTGCGATAAGCCCCGTGCCGGTGGCAACCTCCAGTACGGTTTTTGCTTTCACTACCGGCCGGATCAGCCCATACATCTTCTCATACGCCGCCCGGTCGTTTCGCATGAAACGGTCATACCAACCGGCGTTCTTGTCCCAGAAACCCTCGCGTTCGTGCATGGCTGTCGCCCCCAAACAGTTAGAGCCATCTAACTATAACACACGAATCATGCAGTAAGATGAGGCTAACTTTAATTTCTTGGCTAAGGCGCATCTCTCTGACCCTTTGAATCGCCCCTTTTCACGCCACCCGCTACGAACCCCGGCGGAAACCAGGGAGTGATTAAAGGAGCGACCTGCGGTTTTGCGAATCAATTGAGTCATTCCCGAAACCGCGAATTAAGGGCCTGATTCGCTCAAATTGCGCACGAATCAGCCCTCGGGCGGTACGACGCGACACGCATCGACAACACTCGGACTGGATTAGTCATCGAGTGGGAGTAGTAATAGAACATTTGCTCTTGTTTTTCATACGGTTTCATACGGTTCCGATGGCGACCGATGGGGACGTTTCGCAACCGCCGCACCTGCAAGCCGCATGGTTTCACAATCGGGCAAGAACTCAGAAGGCTCCTCGTGAAAAACGAGGAGCCTTCTGAGTTCTTCGGCGCGGGCGGATTGGGACCCGCTGCCGATCTAGAGGCACTCGGTCAGAATCTGGAACACCTCGCTGCGCTCCAGTTTCTTGGCGCAGCCGCCGGTGAGCACGCAGGTGTCCGCAACCTTGCGCAGCGTCTCGTCGGACGCGTCGGAGCCCATCTCGGCGAAGCTCGTGGGAAGCCCCATCTCGCCGATGAACGTTTGCAGGCGGTCGATGCCTTCGAGCGCCACCGTAAGGTCGTCTTTGCCCTCGCCGTCGACGCCCCATACCTCGCGCGCCCAGCGGGCGAACTGCGCGGGCGCCTCGGGGGCCAGGTGGCGGTAGAGCGCAGGGTGGATGACCGCGAGGCCCATTCCGTGGTTGGTGTGGGTGTACGCGCCGTACTGGTGCTGGATCATGTGCGCCTGGAAGTCCGTTGACTTGCCGATCTTGAGCACGCCGTTCTCGGCCATGGCGGAGTCGTATACGAGCTCGCTTCTGGCATCGAGGTTCTGGTCGTCGTCCGCGATGATCCGCATGTTGCGGATGACGTTACGCTGGATGGCGAGGTTGATGTCGTCGGTGACGTTGCGTCCGCGCGGGCTTCCGAAATAGCTCTCCATGCAGTGCGAGAGCGTGTCGAACGCGCCGCTCATGAACTGCGCGTGCGGTACGGTGAGCGTGAGCGCCGGGTCGAGCGCCGCCCACATGGGCATCGCCCCCAGATAGGCGCCCTTCACGTGTGTCTCCTCGTTGGTGATGACGGCCCCGTTGTTCTGCTCGGCGCCCGTGCCGGAGAGTGTCACGATGCAGCCCATGGGGATGAACGAGCTCGGCATCTTGCCGTCGGCGTGCTCGAATTTCTCGATGCCCTCGTCAAGCATCGCCTGCGCGGAGACCACCTTGCAGCAGTCGAAGACCGACCCGCCGCCGACGGCGAGAATGAAGTCGACCTGCTCCTCGCGTGCGAGCGCGGCGCCTTCCTGGCACTTCTCGTAGGTCGGGTTGGGCATGATGCCGCCGAAGTCCACCACGCGCTTGCCCGCGCTCGTGAGCTTATCGACCACGTGGCCGTAGACGCCGGTTCGTTTGACCGAACCTCCGCCGTAGGCGAGCATCACTGTCTTGCCCATGGCACCCATCTCGGCGTCGAGTGCCTGGTCCATGGCCCCCTCGCCGAAGTAGTTCCTGACCGGGTAGTCGTACGTGAATGAGTTCATGGCAATTCCTCCTAGTAAGTTATCAGTGCGGTCTGACGCTCGTTTACACGTTGCGCACGAGCCCGGACATCCATTCGATGGTGGCGAGGTCGTGGTGGTCGAAGAACGCGCTGCGCCCGGTGTCGAGCGCGGCGATGGCGACCATCTCGTCGTCGCCCAGCGCGAAGTCGAAGACGTCGAAGTTTTGCTCCATGCGATCGCGGTGCGTGCTCTTAGGGATACAGACCACACCGCGCTGGAGCAGCCAGCGCAACACGACCTGGGCGACCGTCTTGCCGTGCGCCTCGCCGATGCGAGCGAGGACCTCGTTGCGGAAGAGGTCGTTTCTGCCCTCCGCAAAGGGCGCCCAACCCTCCATGGCCACCTCCTTGCCGGCCATATACTCCTGCGCCTCGCGCTGCTGGAAGAACACGTTGCACTCGACTTGGTTCACGGCGGGGGCGATGCGGTTGAACGAGATGAGGTTTGCGAGGTGATCGGGGTAGAAGTTAGCTGTACCTATGGCGCGGATAACGCCCTGCTCATAGAGCTCCTCCATGGCGCGCCACGCGCCGAAGACGTCGCCGAACGGCTGGTGGATGAGGTAGAGGTCGACGTAGTCGAGCCCCAACCGCTTGAGCGACGCGTCAAAGCCGCGCTTGGCCCCCTCGTAGCTCGCATCCGACATCCACAGCTTGGTCGTCACGAACACCTCGTCGCGCGGCAGGCCGCTCGCACGAATGGCGGCCCCGACCGCCTCTTCGTTGCCGTAGCTCGCGGCCGTGTCGAGCAGCCGGTAGCCGACCGAGAGCGCGTCCTCCACGGCGCGCTGGCATTCCGCGACGTTTGGGATCTGATACACGCCGAAGCCGAGCTGCGGCATCCTGACGCCGTTGTTCAAGGTGATGTAGTCCATGGTGCCTTCCTTTCTCGCAACTTGATGTATCCACCATACGAGGGGTGCCGCGCCAGCGGAAGTTTCCGTTGGTGAGGGTTCTATAACGCTGGGGTGCGCACGGTGTTATAACCCGCGGGTGCTAGGCGTCACCTCAAAGAGATCGGCGCCGAGCTCGTCGGCGATGGCCTGAGCTACGACAGCGGTGTGGCCCTGTGCCGAGTAGTAGGCCACGAGGACGTTGCCGTCTGCAGCGGGCACTGCGGCGGGCTCGTCCTCGACAGTCGACTGGTCCTCGGCGGCGGCTTGGCTGGTCCGTTATTGTCTGAGCGCTACTCCTGCGCGTCGAAATCGGGGCGTATGGCCAGGTAGCCCGCGAGTGCTTCCTCAGTGGCGGTGTAGTAGGTCATGGTCCCGTCGAGCTTGGCAATCTCGGCCATCTCATCTTCGGTGAGGGAGAAGTCGAAGATGTTCGCGTTGTCGGCGATGTGGGCGGGGTTCTTGGAGCCGGGGATGATGGAGGTGCCCATCTGCACGTGCCAGCGCAGGATCACCTGGGCCGGGGTCTTGCCGTACTTCTCGGCGAGAGTGACGAAGACGGGCTCCTCCAGAAGACCTTTGTCGCCGTGGCCGAGCGGGTACCACGCCTCGATCACCGTGCCGTACGGCGCGAGGTAGGCACGCAGGTCGCGCTGGGCGTGGTAGGGGTGGCACTCAACGGTCACGAGCTGCGGCTTGATGTCGGCGACCTCGATGACCTCGGCGATCTTGTCTTGCGGGAAGTTGGAGAGGCCGACGGCGCGCACCTTGCCCGCGCGGTACGCCTCCTCCATCGTGCGCCACGCGGCCAGGTAGTCTCCTACCGGCTGGTGCAGGATGAGCATGTCGACGTAGTCGAGCCCCAGGCGCTGGAGCGTGGCGTCCACCGCCGGCATGCCCGCGTCGTAGACACTCGGCCAGAGCTTGGTGGAGACGAAGATCTTGTCGCGCTCGATGCCACTTTTGGCGATGGCACGGCCCACGGCGCGCTCGTTCATGTAGGCGTTGGCGGTGTCGATGTGCTCGTAGCCAGCCGCGAGCGCGGCGGTTGCGGCCGCCTCGGCCTCGGCCGGGGTCATGAGGAAGGTGCCCAAACCCTCGATGGGCATCTCTACGTCGTTGTTGAGCTTCAGATACTCCATGGTCTCCTCCTTAATGGTGACTTTTCGAATACAAGGCTACGGCGTTTACTGAGGTGCGAGAAGTTCACGTTGGAATGATGGATATAACCATGGGGTATATACGGCACATAATGCGTGACAGGAGGATCGATGTACAACCCACAGCTTGACACTTTCATCCGCGTGGCGGAGGCGGGCAGCTTCTCCAAGGCGGCACAAGAGTCCTTCATCACGCCCACGGCCGTCATCAAGCAGATGAACCTGCTGGAGTCGCGGCTAGGCCTTACGCTGTTCCACCGATCGCATCAGGGGCTTTCGCTTACGCGAGCAGGCAGGTCGCTGCTCGCCGACGCCCGCCATATCGTGCAGTACTCTCAAGAATCAATCGCACGCGCCCGCGTCGCCGAGCGTGGAGAGAAGCGCATTATCCGCGTGGGAGTGTCGCTCATGACGCCCAGCACGCCGCTCACGAAGCTGTGGCCGAAGGTGAAGGAACGTTGTCCTGGCATGAGCCTTCAGGTGGTCACGTTTGATAACACACCCTCGGCGGCGCGCGGTTTGGCGAACCTCGGGCAAGACATGGATATCGTGGTGGGGATTTTCGACGATGCCTTTCTTAAAGAGCGCGGGTGCTTGGGCCTCGAGCTTTCGCGCGAACCGCTCTGGTGCGCCGTTCCCGTCGACAGCGAACTCGCCAAACGCGACATCGTCACATTCGACGACCTCCACAATCACAGTCTTATGCTTATACGCCGGGGCTGGAACGCCGAAATCGATCGCGTGCGCGACGAGATACTCTTGCATCATCCTCAAATCGCGCTCGTAGACTTCCCGCAATATCGGGCGGAGGTGTTCAATCGCGGCGCGAACGAGGACCTCGCGCTTGCGACGCTGCCGTTGTGGGCCAACGTCCACCCCATGCTCAAAACCGTCCCTACCGATTGGGACTGTCTCGTGTCTTACGGGCTGCTTCATTCGCCGCACCCCGCAGACCATGTGCGGGAGTTCCTCGATGCGGTGTCTGCCGTGCTCGAGGCAAAGCATCGATAGGCAATCGCGAGCAGATGCGCTTATGCCTATGGGAATAACGGGAACTGGCTTCTGAGCTTGCGTTTTGATACCGTCGAGTACCGCCTGATGCTGTTTCGGCGTCGCCATAGGGCAAAGACATCAGCGAAATAACGGGAAAGGAAGCCTCCGAACCTTCTGGGTCGGAGGCTTCCTTTTTGCATGTCTGCCTAAAACGACTCCTTGCCAAAGCCCCTTGAGCATCGGGCGGCATTATTGAGCGTGGGCGTTATCGTAGGTGTCTCTGATCTCTTCTGGCAAATTGTCGGGAATCAGCGCCTTCACTCTAACCTCGTTGCCATCTGGGATCGCCTGCTCGTAGTACCAGCATTTGAACTTCAACATATCCAGCGCACGGTTCGTCTTCGCGAAAGCTCGTCGGAGCGGGGATAGAGCTTTGTCTGCGGGATACGAAATGCTGACTAGCGGTTGAGACGCCTTGTTGCAGAAATGCCAACTGCCGCAACTACACCACCGGCAATACTCAGGGCGGCTGCCATCGCACCGTTGTCGCCCGTCGCGGGTAGGGTGGTCCCGGATGGTTTAACCGCCGCTACTGCCTTGGTGGAAACGGGATTTGCCGTGGGCTTTTTTGCCTTGGGCTGCGGTGCGGGCTCGGGCTTGGTTTCCGGCTCGGGTTTGGAACCGCTCGTATCGGTTGCAATCAAGTGCACGTCACTGTCGAAGACGTAACGGATGTAGTAATCGTGCTGCGTCACGTGCATAATCCCCTGCCCGCTGTCGAAGTCACGGTCAACGTGTGTGCCAAGGTGGGTTGAGCTGCTGAGGTTCAGTCTGTAAGGGATTTGGTCGTCGGCGTAACTGCCTGTAAAGACTACGGTTGCTCTAACGTGATTGTCGATCATGGTCAGGGCAATAGAGACGCTGGCCTCTTTGGGGTTCTCGGTTTTTATAAGGCTTTCGGTATCGGTGTCGATCTTGAAGAGATGGACGGTGTCGTTAAGCCCGTAGATGAAGTCCTCGGGTTTGTCGGGAAAATCGTATACAAGAGCCTCGTTCTGGACCAACTCGAAAGCAGGGAGTAGCTCCAAATCGTAGTAATGATCGACGACGGTGGTTGCTGTGAGGCTGCCTTCCGCGTTGGCTTCGTCGCAGGTGATGGGTGCTGCGACATCGGGCTCGGGCATTTCGGTCGCCAGTGCTGCGCAGGGTAGCAAAAGCTGCCCTGCCATAAGAATGCTTACGCCGAAGGCAACGACTCTGGCGCCTGCATGAAGCTTGACGTTGCGGATAGACAGGCCAGTGCGTTTGTTATGGGTTTGCGGTGTGACATGCTGTCCATACATAAGGCGCTCCTTGTTCGTAGGCCGGTTTCCGTGGATCTATATTGCGCCTGCCCGATTCGGTCAGGATCATACACGCGAACGCTCACGCGAGCAGGAGAAAGCTCTAGTTAATTTTCCCACAGTCGACACTTTGCGGCCAACGATTTGCTGTTCAATTCTCGTAGAGAGAATCAAGACAGTTGAGGAGTTGTCAGGCAATGAGATTGTGTCTAGAGAGCACGAACAAGAGATGTGGCCTGCGGACGACTGAATAGCTCCATCTGTTTTGGTTACAACGAAATGTGTGCCGCGCGCCTGCGGCATGAAGGAGGGAGATTTCTATGAATATCGTTGTATTGAGTGGTAGCCCGCGCAAGGGAGCCAATACCGACACCATGGTCGAGGCGTTTGCCGAGACCGCGCGCGAGACCGGCCATACGGTCGAGGTCATCCGTGTTGCCGGCAAAAAGATCGCCGGTTGTCTGGGATGCCAGTACTGCTTTACCCATGAGGGCGCCTGTGTGCAGAAGGATGACATGGCCGACGTGATCGAGTCGCTGAAAGGCGCAGATATGGTCGTCTTCGCCTCGCCTATCTACTGGTTCGATATCACCGCGCAGGAAAAGGCCGCCATCGACCGCCTGTACGCCTTCGGTGCTACGGGCTTCCCGTTCACCAAGACGGCCCTTTTGCTCGATAGCCACAGCGAGGGCGTCTATGATGCGGCGATCGCTATGTACAAGTCAACCTGCGCGTACTGCAAGTGGGAGGACCAGGGCATTGTCACCATCAGCGGTATGACCGAGCGCGATAGCATGGCATCGTCGCCCAAGTTGGAAGAGGTGCGAGAGCTCGCTCGCAAGCTCGCCTAAGGGCAAGAAGAACGCATGGCAATCGGTGTTGGTGGAAAATGCTCGCTATCCTTACCAAGAGGAATGCTGATTGCCATGCGTTGATGCTTCCGCGGACAATTCCGGCGTGCTAAAACGCCTTCTCGTTCAAGAATTCCCTGAACGCGGGGATGTCAAAGCCAACGAGACCACGCCCCCGCTCTCCGATGACGCCGTCCTCGAGGAGGCGGCGCTTGTATTGGCTTGCATAGTTGCTTGCGACGCCCATACGCTTGGCTATCTCCGAGACCCTGCTGGGGCCAGAATCGGGCAGCATCGCGAGCAAAAACTCAATGTCTTTATCGGAAAGCTCCCGATAGGTCGTTTCGAGAATGCGATCGCGCAGTTCCATGCGGGCAAGCAGAGAACCCTGCTGGACATCAGATGCGCTGATTTTGGGCGAGTTCTCCGAAACATCCCATGTGCGATATCCGACGAGCTGCATCATATAGGGAAATCCGTCGACGGCCTTCACGGCATTCTCGAGCGCTTCTGGCGTGATTGAGCGGCCTCCGGCCTCAACGGTTTTGCGGAATGCGTTTGCAATTTCAACGTCAGTGATTCGTCCTAACTGATGATATTGGGAACGCCTGAGGAACGAGACGGAATCGTTACGCAGCAACGCCGATACTTTGTAGGGCAGTCCTGCCATGAGTTGGGCAACTTTTTTACCTTCGCGTACAAAGTGCTGGTAAACAGAGGCAAATTGAAGCATTTCTTCGAGATCGACTGTGACTTCATCGATGGTGATGAGAAGTCCGATGTCATGTTTTTCGAGTTGTTTAAAGATGCCATTCATGCGTGTGCGCCAGTTGCCCTGGGCCTTTTGAGCATATGTCCAATCGAGGCCCACTGGACCAATTTGAACGCCGTTTATGCGCGCGTGAGGCTGTGAAAGGTAGCTATCTGCCGCCTCTTCGGTTCGCTCGATAATATCTTCGAGCATGCCTGGCATGGCGGAGACATTTGCTGCAATCCATGGTGGCCCCTTTGCAGGTTTTGCTAACTTTTGCAACTTTTGCTAACTTTTGCAACTTTTGCTAAATTTTGCAAGTTTTGCTAACGGCTTAACATGTCTTGTGCCGTGGGATTGCAGGAGTGAAAAACGGGGATTCCTATTATTCCGACTACGTTGCAGCGAGCGGGGCCCGGAGCGCGATATTGCTGCGCTCCGGGCCCCGCTGCTTTGTAAAACCATGACGGTTTGACTGCCGTTGTTTTAGTCAAACAAACTCGGCATGTCGTTTTCCTTCATGAGGGCACCGGCGGAGGGTAGGCTCTGCGCGGTGAACTTTTCGGCTGAGACGCCGGCGCCGAGGATTTCCTCGGTTGTGCCGACGGTGGTGACCGAGCGGCCCTTCTTGGCCGTGAAAGCCTGGACGCCCTGCGTGTTGGTGGTTGTCTTGGTCTTGAGCAACGACGTGTTGAAATTCATCAGGCGGTAGTCACTCGAGACCAGTGCGATGTCGCGATCTTCCTTGAGCACCTGGGCATACAGCAGCTTGCTGCCACCGTAGATGGCGTTCTTGAGGCGCTTGCGGTTGGTCTTGGTGACGTATCCGGCAAGTGCGACACGCACCACGCGGCCGTTCTCAAAGACAAACAGCACGTCGGCCTTGTAGTCCTCGGGGTCGATGACCCAGATGACGCTCTCGTCGGGTTCCATCTCAAGATCGGTCGGCAGGTACGAGCCCAGCTGGGCCGACTTGGTGTCCTCAAACGTCGCAACCTTGCACTTGTACACCTGGCTCTTGTTGGTAAAGACCAGCAGCTCGTGCGTGTTGGAGGACGGGAACTCGATAAAGGGTTTGTCGCCGTCCTTGTACTTGAGCGTGGTGGCCTTCTTAAGCACGCGGTCCGTCATCTTTTTAAGGTAGCCCTCGCGCGAGAGCATGATAGTAACCGGGTACTCCTCGACCTCGGGCTCCAGGCTTACCTCGATAACCTCGTGGGGCTCGATCCTGCCCGTGCGACGCGGCATCACATATTTCTTGTTGACCGCGGCCAGCTCGTCGCTGATGACCTTCTTGATGTTCTCCTCGCTCGAGAGAATCTCCTCAAGTTCGGCAATCTCGCCCTCAAGCTTTGCAATGTCCTTGGTGCGGTTGAGGATGTACTCCTCGTTGATGTTGCGGAGTTTAAGCTCGGCAACAAACTCGGCCTGGGTCTCGTCGATGTCGAAGCCCTTCATAAGGTTGGGGACGACCTCGGCTTCGAGCTTGGTGCCGCGGATGATGGCGATGGCCTTGTCGATGTCGAGCAAGATCGCCTCGAGGCCGTGCAGCAGGTGCAGGCGCTCGGACTTTTTGCCTAGGTCAAAGTTAATGCGGCGGCGCGTGGACTCAATACGCCACTTGACCCACTCGTGCAGAATCTGGCGCACGCCCATAACACGGGGGTAGCCGTCGACGAGCACGTTGAAGTTGCACGAGAACGAATCCTGCAGCGTGGTCGAGCGATAGAGCTTGGCCATGAGCTTGTCGGGATCGACGCCGCGCTTAAGGTCGATGGCGATGCGCAGGCCCGAGAGGTCGGTTTCGTCGCGGATGTCGGCGATCTCCTTGACCTTGCCCTCTTTGGAGAGCTTGACGATGCGCTCGATGATGACATCGGTCTTGGTGGTGTAGGGGATCTCGTACACCTCGATGATGCGCTCTTCGGGAATCCAGCGCCAGCGGGAGCGAATCTGGAAGCTGCCAAGGCCGGTCTCGATAATCTTTTCCATCTCCTCGCGGCGGTAGATGATCTCGCCGCCGGTCGAGAAGTCGGGCATGGGCATGTACTCGAGCAGGTCGCAGTTGGGATCCTGCAGGTAGTGCATGGTGGCAGTGCAGACCTCGTTGAGGTTGAAGCCGCAGATGTCGGACGCCATGGCGACGCCGATGCCCTTGTTGGCCGAGACGAGGATGTTGGGGAACGTGGTGGGCAGCAGACGCGGCTCCTTCATGGCGCCATCGTAGCTGTCGACGAAGTCGACAGGGTCCTTGTCGATGTCCTTGAAGATCTCGGCGCTGATGGGGGAGAGCTTGGCCTCGGTATAACGCGAGGCGGCGTAGCTCAGGTCGCCCGAATAGTACTTGCCAAAGTTGCCCTTCGACTCCACGAAGGGGGCGAGCAGCGCTTCGTTGCCCGTCGCCAGGCGCACCATCGTCTCGTAGATCGCGGCGTCGCCGTGTGGGTTGAGCTTCATGGTCTGGCCCACAATGTTGGCGCTCTTCTGGCGCTCGCCCTTGAGCAGACCCATCTTGTACATGGTGTAGAGCAGCTTGCGGTGCGAGGGCTTAAAGCCGTCGATCTCGGGGAACGCACGCGAGACATTGACGCTCATGGCGTAGGGCATGTAGTTGACCTCGAGCGTCTGCGTGATCGGCTGGTCGGTGACCTCGGAGTGCAGGCCGATGACGTTCTCGGCGTTAACCTGCTTTTTCTTTGGCTGGTTCTTCGTCTTCTTCTTTGCCACGATATCCTCTTGAACTTCTTATGGGCCGTCGTTATCGATTTGCTGCTACTGCAGGTCCAGCTGGTCCAGGTATTCCTTGCCGTGCTCGGAGATATGGCGCTTGCGGCCTGCCTCGTCGTTGCCCAGCAACAGGTTGAACATGGTCTCCATCTTGGTGACGTCCTCGGGCTCCACCTTAATCAGGCGGCGCGTCTCGGGGTTCATGGTGGTGAGCCACATCATGTCCGGGTCGTTCTCACCAAGACCCTTGGAGCGGTTGATGGAACACTTCTGGTCGCCGATCTCCTTGAGGATGCCATTCTTCTCGAGCTCGGTGTAGGCAAAGTAGGTCTTTTCTTTGCAATTGATCTCGTAGAGCGGCGACTCGGCGATATACACGTAGCCTTCGTCGATAAGCGTGGGCACCAGGCGGTAGAGCATGGTGAGCACGAGCGTGCGGATGTGGTAACCGTCGACGTCGGCGTCCGTACAGATGATGACCTTGTTCCAGTTGAGGTTGTCCAGGTCGAAGGCGCCGAGGTTCTTGATGCGCTTGTCTTTGATTTCCACGCCGCAGCCCAGCACGCGCATGAGGTCCATGATGATGTCGGACTTAAAGATGCGCGGGTAGTCCTCCTTCAGGCAGTTGAGGATCTTACCGCGGACGGGCATAACGCCCTGGAACTCGGCATCGCGCGAGGTGCGAATGGCGCCTGCTGCCGAGTCGCCCTCTACGATGTAGATCTCGCGGCGGCTCTTGTCCTTGGAGCGGCAGTCGATGAACTTCTGCACGCGGTTGGCCATGTCGGTCTTCTGCTGCAGGTTGGTCTTGATGCTCTGGCGCGTCTTTTCGGCGTTCTCACGCGAGCGCTTGTTGATGAGCACCTGCTCCATAATCTTATTGGCGGCGTCCTTGTTCTCGATCAAGTAGGTCGAGAGGCGCTCCTTAAAGAAGGCCGTCATGGCCTGCTGGATAAAGCGGTTATTGATGGCCTTCTTAGTCTGGTTCTCGTAGGACGTCTGGGTGGAGAAGCAGTTGGTCACCAGCACTAGGCAGTCCTGGACGTCTTGCCACTTAATGCCGCTCTCGTTTTTGTTGTATTTGCCCTGTTGCTTAATGTAAGCATCGATGGCGCTGGTCAGAGCGCTACGAGCGGCCTTCTCGGGCGAGCCGCCGTTCTCGAGCCATGATGAGTTGTGGTAGTACTCCTGCATCATGAAGGTGCGCGAGAAGCACATGCACGCGGTGATTTTTACGTTGTAGTCGGGCAGGTCCTCGCGGTCGCGACCGCGACGGTCGGCCTCGATAAAGAAGGGCTCGGTAAGGTAGTCGGTACCGACCTTCTCGAGCACATAGTCCTCGATGCCCTTGGGATAGCAAAAATCCTCTTCGGAAAACTCACCATCGTCGCCCTCAATGCGCAGGCGGAAGGTCACGTTGGCGTTGACCACGGCCTGGCGGCGCATGGTCTCGCGATACCAATCGTGGGGGATGCTGATGGAGGTAAAGACCTCAAGGTCGGGGCGCCACTTGATAGTGGTGCCGGTGCGGTCCTCGTCGCTGGGCTCAATCTCGAGTGCCTTCTTTTTGGCACCGACGACCTTGCCCTTTTTAAAGTGCAGGGAGTACTTGTTGCCGTCGCGCCAAACCGTGACGTCCATGTACTCGGAAGCGTACTGAGTCGCGCAGGAGCCCAGGCCGTTGGTGCCGAGCGAGAAGTCGTAGTCGCCGCCCTGGTTATTGTTGTATTTGCCGCCGGCGTAGAGCTCACAAAAGACGAGCTCCCAGTTAAAGCGCTTCTCGGAGGGGTTCCAGTCGAGCGGGCAGCCGCGGCCATTGTCCTCTACCTGGATAGAGCCATCGCGAAAGGCGGTAAGGGTGATGAGCTTGCCGTAGCCCTGGCGCGCCTCGTCAACGGCGTTGGACAGGATCTCGAAGGCGGCATGCGCACAGCCGTCGAGCCCGTCCGAGCCAAAGATGACGGCGGGGCGCAGGCGTACGCGCTCCTCGTCCTTGAGCTGGCGGATACTGTCGTTACCATAGTTTGCGGTGTTTTTTGCCATACTCGCTCTCTCGGTGCTCCTTTGCTGCGTTTAAGTCATATAGATAGTCAAAGTAGCATAGCCCAGCCCACAGACGATTCCAACCAACACGAAATCCATCGAACAATCGTTCGGATTAACAGGGATAGTGTTTAGTGGTAGCGCGGCATTGTTAAACAAATTTGGATACAGATGAATTTTATTTAATAGGGATCTAGTTTTACTAAACAAAATCGAACGATGCTGATCGCACGAGCGGGCACATCGAGCGACTATCAATCACGTTTACTCGGAGAAACCCGAGTCGGTTTTGTCCGAGTAAGTTTGAATAGCGAATTGAAATTGGTATGTCCGCATGGCGATGTCGGACATGATTTTCATAATGACATATATAGTTGACATTGCCTGATAGATGCAATATATTTCTGCCATGTTGCAACGGATATCTGTCCATTACCACGAAAGGAACTCCATGCCGGGCAAAAAGAACCTACGCATGAAGGCGGCGCGCGCGGCGGTTGGCCTTTCGCAAGCTGACTTGGCCGAGGCCGTGGGCGTTACGCGCCAGACCATCGGCCTGATCGAGGCGGGCGGCTACAACCCCACGCTCAATTTGTGCGTGGCAATCTGTAAAGCGCTACGCGTTACGTTGAACGACTTGTTTTGGGAAGACGAAAACGACGTCGACCCTGACGCTCTCTAGGAGTTCGCTATGAAATTTGAAGATTTAAAGCTCGTGCAAAAGTGGCGTGAATATGCCGGCCCAAAGGATGAACGTCTGGAAGCTGAGAACGCGAAAATCTACAAGCTCGGTTTTGGGCTGCTTTCGTTTGGCATGCTGATGATCCTTTTCTACGAGATCATTGCTCGACAGGTTGCGTGGGTCCACAGCGACGCCAGCGAAATGCCACATCTCTTTGCAACGCCAGCCGAGGCGGCCATGTATGCGTGGCTCGTTCTCGTGATGCTGATTTGCGTGGTATTGCAGACGCGAAAGGGCTATGTCGATACCAACCGTTTTGGGCAAACCGAGCATCTTCCTGTTGGATATTTCCTACTCGTTTGCGGCATTAGTGGAGTCACGAGCACATTTGTCATCGCGGCGATGCGCTGCATTGCGGAGGTGCAGATCGTGCCGTTCGAAAGCGTCTATTGGGCAGCGAATTTGGCGACGGGTGCGGTCTGCGGCATGATGATTTTCATAGCCACATTCGCCGCTCTGTGCGCAACGTTTTTCTCGGCGAAAAAGCGTCGCGCCAAGATCGAGGCAGAGCTCGACGGTACCGATGATATCTAATACGAAAGGGGA
>OJAI01001164.1_pt1 | contig 15257 bp, 15 predicted proteins | sample 1588891 | NCBI WGS metagenome assembly OJAI01 (sample SAMN03283255) | human gut metagenome | biome: human-associated habitat; material: feces | host: Homo sapiens | place: USA | collected 2013 | reverse complement strand
GTAGGTGTACGTCCCCGTTCACATTTTCTTCACATTATTCTGCGATCTTAATCACTGCTTTTACAATGTCTGCTTTGTTATGGATGCTGTGGTCCATAGCTTCCTGGGCCTGATCTAAGGTGAATATATCTGTAACAATACCTTTCAGATTTACTTTTCCTTTTGCTACCGCATCAATTGCCATCGGATAAATATGACGGTAGCGGAATACCGTCTTGAAGGTCAGCTCTTTATCCAGCGCCAGGCTCATCGGAAGTGTCATCTCTCCGCTCTTGCTGTAGCCTACCAGGACGATGGTGGAGCCTTTCTTTGCTGCATGGATCGCCTGAACGGTCGTGGGCTGTGATCCGGCTGTCTCAATGATCAGGTCTGCACCCAGGCCTCCGGTCAGTTCTTTGATCTTGGCAACCACGTCTTCCTTGCCGCCGTTGATCACGCCGGTAGCGCCAAGCTCCATGGCCTTCTCCAGACGCTTATCCATCAAGTCTACCACATATACTTCGGAGACGCCTCTTGCCTTCAGCGCCATCATAGATACCAGTCCGATACAGCCAGCTCCCATAACGACCGCTGTCTGCCCCAGGTGTGCATCCCCCTGGATAGCCGCATGGAATCCGACAGCCAGAGGCTCGATCAACGCACCTTCCAGTGTGCTCACATTATCCGGCAGCTTAAAGCAAAGATCAGCCTCATGCGCCACATACTCCTGAAATACTCCGTCAACCGGCGGAGTTGCAAAGAAGATAACATCCGGACAGAGATTGTATTTTCCCTGTTTGCAGAACTCACATTTTCCGCATGTCTTTCCTGGCTCCAGCGCCACACGGTCACCGACTTTTAAGTGCTTTACATCCGCTCCCACTTCTACAACGGTACCGCCCGGCTCATGTCCCAGCACGAACGGAGGCTCTACTACATAGTCTCCGATAGCTCCGGTCTCATAATAATGCATATCAGATCCGCAGATTCCCACATATTCCAGCTTTACCAGCACCTCATCCGCAGCCGGTTTGGGAATATCTCTTTCCTCAAATCCCATTTTGCCGATTCCGGTCATGACTGCCACTTTCATTTTTCCATCCATAGTCCTAGACCCTCCTACTTTATTAAGATGTTTAAAAAACTTTCTGGTCTTATTATAATGCAAAACCTATGTTAAAACAATGCCTTATTTGCAAAATATATTTCTTTAAAACGGAGGAATTCTTCTTCGTATAATTTTACATTTTCCGGTATCGGCTCTGTCACCTCCGGGCTCAGATGTACCATCTGCCCGCAGGCTTCTTCATAGTCCTTAAAATATCCGCTTCCTACTGCCGCCGTCATGGCCGCTCCGATACTGGCCTGCTCTTTTCCCTGGTTCGTGTAGATTGGACAGTCATACATATCCGCCTGGATCTGACGGAACAGCGGACTTTTTGCCCCGCCGCCGGCTGCAATGATACGGTCTCCCTTAATTCCCAGAGACCGGAAAATAGCGTAGGATTCCTTCATACTGTAAACAATCCCCTCCATGGTACTGCGGATCATGTGCCGTTTGTCATGACGCAGAGTCATGCCCAGATAAACCGCTTTAGCGTTCGGGTCATTGTGAGGGGTGCGTTCGCCATTTAAGTAAGGCAGGAAGAGAAGCCCCTCACTTCCTGCAGTCACCTCCTGCGCCAACGCCGTCATTGCATCAAAGCTTTCTGCACCCAGGATATTGTTCTTCAGCCATTTTAAGGCAACACCGCCGCTCAGGTGCGCACCCATAATGCTCCAGAGATGCTCCCCGCCATGGCACCAGGTATTGGTCCGAAGCTTGGGATCAAAAAGCGGCGCATCCAGCGCACAGGTCAAGTGGCAGGCAGTTCCGATGGTAGACGCCATAAGCCCTCCCCGGATCATACCGTTCCCCAGTTCCATCATCAGGGAATCTCCGCCTCCGTAGGCCACAAACGTTCCTTTCTTAAGTCCGGTAAGCCCGGCACACTCCTCGGTCACCTGTCCTGCTTTTTCATAGGATTCATGGCTCTCTACCAGTAAGTCCTTCGGGATCCCCAGCTTTTCCAGGATCCCGTAGGCCCATGTCCGGTTCTTCATATCCCACATGCCGGTACTGCTGGCGTCAGAAGCATCTGTCCCCAGCTCCCCGCAGATCTTATAACGGATATAGTCCTTCGGCAGCATGACCTTATAAATCTTCTCGTAGCTTTGCGGCTGCTTCTCCCGCACCCACACAAGGGATGGCAGGAGAAATCCTGCACTCAGCCGGTTTTCAAACACCCTTCCAAACTCTTCTTCCGGAACAGTTTCATAGATATGGGAAATCTGCTCTCCTGTCCGCTGATCCGCCCAGATGATCGCATTGCCGATGGGCCTTATGTCCTGATCCACCATCACCAGGCCGTGCATCTGCCCGGAAAATCCGATGCCCCCTATCTGATCCTTTATTCCCGGCTTCTCATCCAGCATCTGCCGGATAGCCAGCACCGTAGATTCCCACAGCTGGTTCATATCCTGCTCCGCCCGGTCAAGCTCCGGTTTTTTGATATCATACTCGCACTGCCCCGCAGCCACTGTCTGTCCGGAAACGCCCACGGCTACCGCACGCACGCTGGAGGTTCCAAGGTCGATTCCTACAAAGTATTCCATTCATCTTCACCATCCCAGATATCCCGCCAGTCTTTCGCATCTTCCCACAGGAATACCTTCCCTTTGATCAGACGGGCGTTTTTATCTGCCTTTCTTAATATTTCCATTTCCTCCTCGCTAAGGAAGTCTTCTGTCGTACATTTCAGATTTCCCACATACTCCTTCTCGAAAATTGAGAAGGGAATCGGAATCTGTCCTCTTTGCACCGCCCATTTCACACAGACGGTCGCCGGATGACAGCAGTGCGCCTCTGCGATTTCCTTCAGTTCCGGCAGTTCAAAGGTCACCACATCCCCCTCTTCCGTGTCACGCTCAGGCCTGCAGGGCGATCCCATCGGACTGAACGCGATCAGCTGGATATCATGAGCCTTGCAGTATTCAAACAGCTTTGGCTGCTGAAATGTCGGATTGATCTCCACCTCCAGCACCGTCGGCTTAATCCGGCAAAGAGGCAGCACCTGTTCTAATTTCGTGATGGTCATATTGGACATGCCAATGCTTCTTACCAGCCCCAGATCTACCAGACGCTCCATCTGCCGCCAGGTCGTCATATATTCTTCCAGCGAAAAAGGCACTGCATCCGGATTTCTTCCCTCCAGATGTGCTCCCGGCGCATGGTAATTAGGGAACGGCCAGTGTACCATATAAACATCCAGATATGAAAGCCTAAGATCACGAAGAGTCCTGGCACAGGCAACCAGCACATCGCCTTTCCCGTGCATATCATTCCAGACCTTTGACATAATCGTCAGATCCTGACGCTGAACAATCCCCTCTGCAAAAGCCTTTGCGAATACTTTCCCTATCTCGGCTTCATTTCCGTAGGAAGCCGCACAGTCAAACAGGCGGTAGCCGGCCTCAATGGCTCCATAAACCGCATCCGATACCTCCTCAGAGGTATAGCGGTCATTCCCAAAGGTTCCCATACCAATCCCCGGAATCACCATTCCGTTTGACAATTTTCTTTGCGGTACAATCTCCGGGCTTACTCGTTCCATGCTTCACCCTCTCCTTTCATACATGCTTTATACTCTCCCTTTACGGGTATGATCCTTGCTTTCCAGCTCTGACGCTCCTGTCGCTGACGCTCCAGGCTCTGATAGATCCTGCGGGCCGCGCCGCCAAGATCCTGGTTATAGACCGCCACCGGGAATCGTCCGGCGCCCTCAAAATCATCAATGGCCGCCAGTGCGATCCTTAAGCCCGTCCCGTTTTCCGGCGTCCCGGCCCCTCCCGGACCCCAGATCACTTCCGCAGTCTGCTGTGCCAGCTCTCCTGTTCCGCAAAGAACCATGCCGTCCTTCATCTTCTGTGTGATCTTACGGATCTCTTCTTTGGAAAACTCCGCCATCCTCCGGTCTCTTCTCCAGGGCACATGGTATACCTGCCCCCGGGGGCAGAATTTCTGGAAGCTTTCCTCCCTTTTCCGGATATTTCCTATCTCCAGATTATCCCAGCCAATATATAAATATTCCCCGTATTCTCTCTCCTGTCTTTCCAAAAGCGTACGGATTGCATCCACATTATCTATAAATACACTATCCGCATAGGGTCCGGCCACGTCCGTATCAAAAAATACCAGATTCATGCCGATGCTCCTGAGACGCAAAAGCTTTTCCTGATCCACGCTCCGGTCATCCGGCCATACGACAGCATTGCGGATATTTTTGCTGTAAAGCCGGTACAGGCAATCCTCCAGCGTCGTATGTTCCGGCGCCTCCACATACAAAAGCAAAGCGTCATGCTCCCAGACACAGCGCTGGAACTCAGCAATAAAATGTGCAAAAAACGGGTTTCTGGACGGCGCCACCAGTGCGATCATATCTGTTGCCGTCTCATTTCCATGATTTTTCAGTGTCACGGTGGTTCCATTGCCCACCTCTCTTACGATCAGCTCCTCCTCTTCCAGAAGCTCCAGTGCCTTTCGCACGGTAATCCTGCTGACCTCGTAGTCTGCCGCCATCTGCCGTTCCGAAGGGATTTTTTCCCCATCCTGGTACACCCCTTCATAAATCTGCCGGCAGATATAATTTTTTAAATCTACATAGCGAAGTTCCGTCGATTCCAAAGGCGTCCCTCCTCATCTTAAATTTTCTTATTGGTATTGTAACACAATACCATTTTGGAGTCAAAGAATTTTATCCCTTTGCTGTACTAAAATATTGCCTGTCCGCCGTAAGCATAGTACAATGAATTTATAACTGTAGGCGTGATATCTTTGAGGGGAGGATTTCATGATGCTAAAGAAATTGTTGGGAACGATCCTGTGTATTCTGGTTATGGTTCTTGGGGTTATATGCTATATGGAGTTTAAATCCCCGGCATCCGGGGAACGAATCGATGATTATCTGCTTTCTGCCGGAAACGGGACCTACTGCGGCGGCACAAAAACCGGCTCCGTAGAGCTAAATATCGAGATCAAAGGCTCCGGCTTTCAGAAAATGTTTCCTACTTCCGATGATATCACGAAAAACGGCAATCATCTGATCGTGGATGACCGTTATCTCCTGCGGGTCTTCCGTGGAAAGCATCAGCTGGCAAGCGCCGCTTACGAACAGGACAGTATGCATGACCGGCAGAGCCTGAAGGTTTATTTTACAACAGCGGACGATCCCGCCCCCTCTGACCCTATCGAGATTGTTATTTCAAAAGGCTCTGAAAAAAATGTAAAGGCCCGGATCGAATGTGCTCTGGAAAACGATTCCAAACTTGCAGAATTTGGTACTACAACTGGTTCTGCTGTTGCCCGCGTTTCATCCTCCGGCGTTTATCTGGATCTTCAAAACTCCTATTTTGGTACCTCTGACTTTCAATCGGTCGGTTCTCTTAAGCTCGGGACTAAAGAAGAGGCCGTCGTCATGCCTCTGAACAATAATGTAGATCCCGCAAAAGCTAAGGAGTACGGCATGATTCTTCCTGCGGTCATTTCCCAGAGCAGCGAAAATACCGGCACCTATGCCTATGCTGCTGATCTGCCTGACTGGCAGGATATCAGCTACCTGGCTCTAAAAAGCGCCCAGGCCGGCACCACCTGGATGGTACGCAAGGACCTTCTTTCTGACCTTACATATGTCTCCGGCTACGTAGTATATCAGGAGGACAGTGTCCTTTCCATCGTCCATGACAATGCCCTGTACAAAGCCCCGATTCCTGAGTCCCAGAAGGACACTGATTTTGAGCTTGGGACATCCGTCGATATTTTCTATGGTGATAAGATTAAACAGGATTATGGATATGACCTGGTGGATGTGATAGCTATTGCCGGGTAGAAGTCTGATTACATACGACTATAATAAAAAACACGAGCGCAGTAAACCTTCCTGCTCCCGTGTTTTTTATTTCTTTAAACTTTCTCTATTTCATTCTTCTTTTCTTTACAAGAAGCACACTCACTATCGTACACAACGCTGCTACAGAAATTCCAAGCAGTAAATAGATAGAAGTAGCCATATCACCAGTCTTTACCGCTGTTCCATTATTCTGCTGCGTGGTTTTTCCCGCATTGCCTGTTTGATCGCCTGCTCCTGGATTGGTCGGATCCGTACCTTGATTTCCGTTATCTTCTTTTGCTGGTACGATTACTTGATTCGATGTCACAGACATTCCATTCATGGTTACAGTTACCGTAAACGACTGCTCCTGGGCTGTCTGAGCTACAGATTCAAACGTAATCATTATTGTCTGGTTTCCATCATACTGGAACCCTGTTATCGCAATTTCTTTATTGCCCGAATTATTAAGATTCATGGAAAGACCGATATCTTCCGCAACAGGAGCATTAGTTGGTCTCTGAGACAAGACAATCGTTGCTGTACCGTTTTCGGCAGTCACAGATTCAATTTGGGGCAGAACAATCTCTTCTTCAAATATTGCATAAACTATCATGTCAGATTCTGCTATTGTATCTTCTGTTACAACTGTTCCTGCTCCATCTTTTTCCGTATTCCATCCTGCAAATTTATATCCATCCAAAGTTGGATCTTCCGGAAGCTTCTCACCTATCTTTTCTCCCTTTACGACTGTTACCGGGATCTCTTGTCCTTCTACGTTAAAAGTAATTGTCACCAGTTCTTTCCAATTTGCATAGACTACCATATCTGCGGTTGGAATAGTGTCAGCCGTAATCACTTCTCCTTGTCCATTTTCCTGCGTATAATATCCATCAAATTGATATCCATCTTTGGAAAGCTCTCGAATTCTGTCTTCCGCAATCCTCTCCCCGGCCTTTACAAATGCATAACTACGATCTGAAACTTTTTCTCCTTTAAACTGAATAAAATGATATCCTGGATCATCAACTCTAAGAGTTGCCCACTCCGTCATGGTTTCATCGGTAATATATTTACTAAGATCTGTACTCGGCAGATAATTAGCAATACTTTCCTGTGGGATTGTTACAAAGGAATCTGTATCAGCAGACTTAAACGGAGACCCTTTAACTTCCGGGGGATTTCCTCCCTCCATTATTACATGAAGCGTTTTTGATCCATTTTTGGCCCGTCCAAATCCACAATTATTCAAACTCTGAAGGCACGATGGTAACGTAATCTCTTCTAATTCATCTGTCCAATAAAATGCCTCTACCCCTATCTCTTCCACATTTGGCATCAGAATTTTTTCAAGAGATGTACATTCTCTAAATGCGCTTCCTGATATTTCTGTGAATCCGCCGATTTCCACTTCCACCAACCCTGTCATCTTCTGAAATGCTCCATAAGGAAGAACAGTCGTTGCCGAAGTTTCAGTTCCTGTATACTGTAAATTTTCATTAAGGTTCATCTTCAGAATTTCAAGAGAATACTTCATATTCTCCTTAATAAAATCAAGATCTTCCTTTGTAATCTTACCTGATACAAACTCAAGCTTCTTAACATCATCTTCATCTATAGCATTTTCATTTAATGCTTCTTCCAGACTTTGTCCTCCACACTCTACATCATTAACTTTTACCGTAATAACATCCTGTTTTTCTTCTTCCCACTGTGGATAAACTGTCATATCTGATTTAATGATATCGCCTGCTTTCAGCGCCGTACCACTTCCGTCCTTCTTTGTATTCCAGCCTGACAGTACATAGCCTTCTTCTCCTTTTCCATCCTTGGAAGAAACCTCTGCAATTTGTCCCTCTGCGATAGCAGTATTCTGCTCTACAAAAGCGAACTGTCTCAGCCAGCTTTTCTGTGGCACATCATAAATAATTTTATAGGTTCCCTCCTCCGCAAGATAAAGGTGGTTCCATTGTACCTCTTTATTTCTAAGAACCCCTGTTACATCTGCACTCGAATTATTCTGCTGAACATACGCAGCAAGTGCACCATGAGGCACTGTTATCGTTGAATAGGTTGTTCCAGAAGATGCAACCCCATCAAATGCACCTCTCGCAACAGTCGGCGGAGTTGTAGCTTGGATCGTAATCTTGGTCCCATTTTTGTTTCCCTGGGTTACACTTCCAAACTCAATGTCCTCTATTGTCTTGATTGTCCCAGGAAGAGTCAGTTTTTTCAACGAATTAGTATACTTGAAAGAACCTTTCTTTAATATTTCTACCTTCTCCATTTCAAGGCTTGTCAGCCGCGTGCAGTTATAAAAAGCGCTTTCTCCAATTTCTACTGCGTTGGGCAGGGAGATTTTTTCCAGCCACTTAAACCCCGAAAAACTAGCGTTACCAACTGTTACAACATTTGGCATATTAATACTCTTAATCGAGTCACCTTCCAGTCCCTTATCTTGAATCTCTGTAATTCCCCCCAAAACCACATCTTTTATCTTACCTTTACTGGAGCCTGTCGGTTTCGGTGCAAATTTTAAAATCGCTCCCTCGTCTCCTAAAATTGTCGTTTTCGTTCCATCTGCTTTGCACAAAACAAGATTCTCATTAAGATTCATCGTAAATGATTCCAGATATGTAAGCTGCGATACATAGTCAAGATCAGCTTGTGTAATAGTTCCGGAAATAAATTCAATGCTTTTGATTTCGCTGACATCCTTCCCGCTCTCTGCTATAGCCTCCTGTAAATTTTCTGCCGCATATACCGTTCCATCAATCTTTAAAGAAATCGTTGCTTGTTTTGTCTCCTCCTGGTGTTCATTAATATCCACAACTTCTTTCGTCTCTTTCCCTTCTTGCCCAGGTACTACTCCCAATTCTTCTTTTTCTTCTTCTCCAGGTACTGTTCCCTGTTCTTCTTTTCCTTCCTCACTTCCCTCCTCTTCTTCACTTTTGTTTTCCTCCGAATCAATGGGGACGCTCTCTCCATCTTTTTCTTCTTCTGAATCTTCCACGTAAATATCGTTTTCTGCAGCCTGTGATAGAAGAACAGATTCCGGGCATGTCACTGATAAAATCATGCTTAATGCCAAAAGAATTGTCAGTAACTTTTTCTTTTTCATTTCCTTCCTCCTTTTTGTGTTATTTTCCCATACTGCTACGCTGTAATCATATAAAATATAGTGATATTTTACAACAATCCAACTCCTTTTAAGCACGATTGTGTAAATTTTTAACTCTTTTGTGCACACTATCTCACATTAGCTATAAGTGAAAATAATAATATACCAAAAAAAATTTAGTCATTTTTTACCAAATTTCTCCTCCGCTATTTTTGGTAAAAACCGCTTTTGAAATGAACGAATCCCTTTTGTTATAATAGGAATAGAAACCGTATGCCCGCGACAAAAGGAGGAGATAATATGCCCCAAATCAATGATTATGTAAACTACAGCACCCATGGAATCTGTAAGATCGAAGACCTTCGCTTTATTAAATTCGACTCCTGTTCCAGCGGGCATGACTATTATGTACTAAAGCCGATCACCCGGGATACCAGCAGCCTTTTTGTCCCGGCGGACAATCCTGTGCTGGTGAACCGGATGCGCCCGGTCCTCTCCCCGGAAGAAATCGACGACCTTATCCTGAGTGTCAAAGATCAGAATCTTCTTTGGATCAATGACCGCAAGCAGCGGGCCGCAAAATTCCAGGAAATCCTCCGTATCAGAGATGAGCGGGAGCTTCTGCTTCTGATCAGCTGCCTGTACCATAAATCCATCGGGACAGAAAAAGGCCTGTCTAATACCGATGCACAGATACTGAAAAAAGCAGAAGATATCATTGACCAGGAATTTGCCTTCTCGCTGAAGACCAGCACTGACAGCATCGGCAGCTATATCCGCAGGAAATTGGGCATTTTCTAATATTTCCATAAACTCTTCCCCTGTAATCGTTTCTTTTCCTCAAAATCCCGAAACTGTCCTTACATTCTTCTTGATTTATAAGGACATATTAAAGACATTATCAGTAGCCGAATCCTTCCCGTCCGGTTACTATAAACATAGCAGCACCACTCGCATCAGTGGTGGTAATCACGACAACAACGAAGGGGAACATTTATCTATGAGCACGATCACACTACTTGCTACACTCGACCAGGCATACCTGCCAAGGCTGCAGGTCCTGCTTACTTCCATTGCCGTAAATCAGACGGATACCTCTGTAGAGCTTTATCTCCTGCACAGCCGGATTCCGGAAAAAAACCTGACACCTGTCGCAAGACAGTGTCAGATTCTTGGCTTTTCCTTTTTCCCGATCCAGATTCCTGAGTCCTCCTTTGCAGACGCCCCTGTCACCAGGACCTATCCCAAAGAAATGTATTACCGCCTGCTGGCTCCCCATCTTCTCCCCGGCCATGTGCACAGGATCCTGTACCTGGATCCGGATACCCTGGTAATCAATCCACTGCGCCCGCTCTGGGATACAAACCTGGACGGAAACCTTTTTGCCGCTGCCGCTCATACAGGAAAGACGGAGCTGGCCAATAGTATTAACCAGCTCCGTCTTGGTACGGATCACAATTATTTTAATTCCGGAGTCCTTTTAATGGACCTGGATTCAGGGCGTCGTGAAATCATCCCCGAAGACATCTTTCGTTTCGTCCGGGAACACGGAAAAGAACTCCTGCTCCCAGACCAGGATATCCTGAACTGCCTGTACGGAAACCGGATCCTGGAGCTTGACGATGCTGTCTGGAATTACGATGCCCGAAACTACAACAACTACCTGATCAGAAGCTCCGGCACCTGCACCATGGACTGGGTCATGAGCACCACCTCTATCCTGCATTTCTGCGGGAAAAGCAAGCCATGGCATTCCGGCTATATCCACCGCTTCGGCATCCTCTACAAACACTACATGCAGCTTACCCGGAGACTCGGCTTTTCTCCGGAATAATAAACTACTGAGGAGGATCCTGCTTTCCAGGCACCAGTCGTCCTGTCAGGATCCTCCTGATCTGTTCGATCAGTTTTTCTTCGCTCAGCTGCGGATTATCGGCATAATGAATCAGAATTCCCATCATTCCGCAGGCAAAAAAGCGGAGCATGACTTCCATATCGTCATAATCAATCTTTATCTCCGGGGATTTATACCTTTCGATCACTCCCCGGAGATACTGGATCAAAGCATCAATCAATATTCTGACCGCCCGGTCCCGTTTCCTGGACTCCATAAATTTTCTCATCTGTACGGCATTTCTCTTGAAAAAGGACACAAACACTCTGAGCGCCTTTTCCGGCTCCTCTGCCTGTATGCTCTGTTCCAGCATTTGTTTGCTCTTTTCCAGGATTGTCCATTCCAGTACTTCATCCATATCCTGAAAATGATAATAAAAGGTCTGCCTGGAGATATGACATTCTCCGATCAGCATGGTGACTGTGATCTTGTCTACATCCTGGGTCTTTACTAATTCAGAAAAAGTGTCTGATATCAGCCGCCTCATCTCGCCTTTCATAATTTACCCCATTTCCGCTCCTTATCAGAATCAAAACGCTTTTCCCCCTCATGTCAGCGTTAAATATATCATATTACACTTTTCAAGAATCCGCAAACAGGAATTTGTACTTTTATCACCACCGCCGGAGTCCCGCCCGTCTCCTGTTCCATCTAAACAGGCACGACTACCGGACAGAATCCCTTAAGGCCGATCACCATCACCGGACGTCCCTGTGCGATCTCTCCCTTTTTCGCACATACCTTCATCTCCTTCTGTCCGATCATAGCCTTTCCTTTGTGTGTATAAATCGGCGTACTCGCTTCTCCTATCTCCCACAAAAGCCGCTCTTCTTTCCTGCACTGGCACCGGGCGATCAGGTATCGTTCGGCCATCTGAAGAAGACCAAACACAATGACCATGAGAAGAATGTCTTTCACATCCGACGCCAGGAAAGCCAGGCCAATACCTATGATAAGGCCGCTGTTGGTAACTCCGCCGCCGTTCCAGTTCTTCGCCCATGCATAGAAGAGATCCATATCGTGATATTTTTCCACCGCAGACCAGATAAATCCCCATACCACGAAGACCACTCCCACCGTAGTCCAGATCAATAGTCCGGTCTCATTTTTCAGTTCTTCCCCATAATATGCTGTCCGCATAAACAGGACAAAGAAGCCGATCAGAAGTCCGCATGCTGCCATCCAGACAGCCATCTTCCAGTCTACATTCGTCCGGTAGATATGATCCATCTGACATCCGGCTTTCACCGGATCCCCCATCTGCCGCACTGCTTCTGCCCTTGCCTCTTCCAGGCTCATTCCTTTCTTCTGCAGCGCTTCCATACAGTCTGCAAGATGTGCGGCATACTCTTCCCGTACCTCTCCCCGCACCTCCGGATCGTGAATACATTTCGTCAGTTTATCCAGATATTTCTTCTCGTCCATAACCTACCCTCCAATCAACTCATAGACCGTCCCGGCGTATGTCTGCCACTCTTTGATGATCTTGGCAAGATGCTTCTTTCCCTTTTCGGTAATATGGTAATACTTGCGAAGCTTGCCGTTCACTTCCTCACTGTAAGTCTCAAGATACTCCTCCTGCACCAGTCCGTGAAGCAGCGGATACAGCGTTCCCACCTTCAGGTCAAACACGTGATTAGACCGTTCTCCCAGGGTTTCTATCATCTCGTATCCATACATATCCTTTTCCGTCAGCAGCTTCAGGATCAGCATCGTACTGCTGCCGCTTCCTTTCGACCAATTTCCTGCCATAATACCCTCCTTCCTATTGAAATACGATCTATATCTTTATCTTACATATATTGTAACTCGATATATATTTTTGTCAATATATTTCCCGAAAAAAAGTGCGGCATTTAGCCGCACCGTCTCCGTTTCATTTTCTCTGTACTTTTTACGCACAATCCTGACTTTTTATACTTACTTTCCTATTATCCACTTCCATCTCCGGAAGCCCTGCGAAATACCATTTTTTCTTTCGCGGAGAGTACTGGACCAATACCGGGATTCTTGCATCCTCCACAGAAAGATACACATATTGTCCCGGAAATATAAACCAATTTTTCCTGGACTCATGATCTACAAATATCAGTCTGGACTCATTATTTTTCCCTTTGATCTTTAATGTTCCCACCATATTTATCACACTCCCTTTACTGCAATCGGATATATCTCCTGGTTACTGTATTCATCTTAAAGGAAAATTGTGAATTTATCTTGACGATAACATTAAATTATTGCAAATATTTCCTTTTTTACTGCTTCCACATCTCCGGTAAAGACGATCCCGTCCATCCCGGCAGCTCTTCCGGCCTCCACATTTGCCGGCTTATCATCCAGAAAGAAGCAGGTCTCCGGTTTTAGGTCAAAATGCTCAAACAGATACCTGTAAATCCTGGCATCCGGTTTCGCCATCCGGACCGGGGCCGAAAACACTACACCGTCAAACTCCCGGACAATCTCGTAATAATCTGCATGCTCAGCAAAATATGTGGGAGCATTGGACAGAATATAGCACTTAAATCCGGTCTTCTTTAATTCCCGAACCAGCTCCCAGGTTTGGGGGATCGGCGTCAGATACCGGTACCAGTCCTGAAAGAAATGATTCACCGCCTCCTTCCAGTCCTCCGGCGCCTTCTTTATTGCCTCCTGCCGTGCGGCTTCATAATCTGCCATTCCGGCATCCAGAGCTTCCCAGTGTTCCATTACGAGTCTGGCAAACTCCTTCCTCATCCTTTCATCCTTACAGAACTTTGATGTAATATATGCGCCATCAAAACGTCCTAGTACATTTCCAAAGTCAAAGATAATATTCTGATACTTCATGCTCTACACCTTAAAACGGTATCCCACTCCCCAGATTGTCTCAATATACTGGGGGTTGGAAGTATCAAGTTCAACTTTTTCTCTGATCTTTTTGATGTGCACCGTAACCGTGGCAATATCCCCGATAGATTCCATATCCCAGATTTCCCGGAACAATTCCTCCTTCGTATATACATGATTCGGATGACTTGCCAGAAATGTCAGCAGATCAAATTCTTTTGTAGTAAACGTCTTTTCTTCCCCGTTGACCCACACTCTCCGGGCCGTGGTGTCTATCTTAAGGCCGCGGATCTCAATGATCTTGTTCGCCTCCATAGCACTGCCGGTCAGCCGGTCATAACGGGCCAGATGCGCCTTGACACGGGCCACCAGTTCACTGGGGCTAAAGGGTTTGGTCATATAATCGTCTGCTCCAAGACCCAGGCCCCTGATTTTATCAATATCATCCTTCTTTGCCGAAACCATAATGATCGGAGTGTTTTTCTCATTACGGATCTGACGGCAGATATCAAATCCATCCACTCCCGGCAGCATCAGATCCAGAATATACAGATCAAACTCTCCTTCCATAGCCCGTTTCAGTCCTGTTTCACCATCCGTTGCCACTTCCACCTGAAAACCGCTCAGTTCCAGATAATCTTTTTCCAAATCCGCAATGGCTTCTTCATCTTCCACGATCAATATCTTACTCATAAATCGGTACCTCCTGGTATTTTCTAAGCACGAAACACATGGTCGTTCCCGTCTCTTCTCTGCTGGTCGCCCAGATCTTGCCTCCGTGCTCCTCAATAATCTTCTTTACAATCGACAACCCAATGCCGCTGCCGCCTTTCGATGAATTTCTCGACGCATCGGTCCGATAGAACCGGTCAAAAATATTGGGCAGATCCTTGGCCGCGATCCCCTTTCCATTATCCTCCAGTTCTACCTGCACAAAATCGCCTACGTCTTTTACCCGCAGATTGATCTTTGCCTTGGGTTTATCCATATATTTCAGTGAATTATTGACAATATTGTGTATTACCCTCTTAATCTGCTCTGCATCCGCAATTACTTTTACATCTTTTTCTACATAATTGAAGTATCCAAATTCTACATTTTTTGCTTCCAGCTCCAGCGACAGATCCTCCGCACAATCCTCGAAATAATCATTGACAGACAGAGTATTAAAATTATAAGGGATACGGTTGGTGTCTATCTTGGAATAAAACGTCAGCTCATTGATCAGAGTGTTCATCTCATCGGCCTTGTTATAGATTGTCCGGATATATTTTTGCATTTTTTCCGGGGTGTCCGCCACACCGTCCATGATTCCCTCCGCATAACCCTTTATGGCCGTCACCGGCGTCTTCAGATCATGAGAGATATTACTGATCAGTTCTTTACTTTCCTTATCATACCGAAGCTTTTCCTCTGCATTGTCCCGCAGTCGGACCCTCATTTCCTCCAGATCCTGGCTAAGCCGTCCCATCTCGTCATCAGCCACCGGCTTCAGTTCAAAGTCCAGATTGCC
>OJAI01001131.1_pt1 | contig 15493 bp, 10 predicted proteins | sample 1588891 | NCBI WGS metagenome assembly OJAI01 (sample SAMN03283255) | human gut metagenome | biome: human-associated habitat; material: feces | host: Homo sapiens | place: USA | collected 2013 | reverse complement strand
GCAAAATATGCTCTCGTTGGCAGTTACTGTCCACCATCAGAATAATAGCAGTATCGTCGTCCATATCCCGTACAATGCAGGGCATGGTCTCCACGCCCGCCCGCTGACTGGCATGGCAGCGACGGTGGCCCGCTACAATTTCATACCCACCATCTTTCCGAGGGCGGACAATGGCAGGGGTCATGACACCGTATTCCTTGACACTGTCCACCATTTTGTCCATCTCGTCATCGTCACGAACTTGAAAAGGGTGATTCCGAAAGGGATGTAATTCCGTCAGCGGCAAAATTTGGATTTTCTCTAATTTTGCATCCTGCCGTTCCTGCTCACTCGAAAACAGATTATCGAGCGAGGGCAGATTGATGTTGCTGCCGTACTCTCTCATTCTCCGTCACCTCCTTGGCAAGCGCTTTGTATGCCAAACTGGCCGGGCCGTTGGCATCGTAGGTCAGCACGCTATGTGTACTGGCGGCGCTTTCTGCTGTGCGCGTACTGACCGGGATTTCTGCACGGTAAATTTTCAGCGCGTGACCGTAGGCGCTGCGCAGGGCAGCACACACATCTTTGGAAAGGTTGGTGCGCTTGTCCACCATCGTCAGCACAATGCCGTCAATATCCAGCCGGGAATTGATACGGCGCTTCACTTGGTTGACGGATTTGAACAGGGACACCAGACCTTTGAGGGCGAAATGCTGCGCCTGCACAGGAATCAACACCCTGTCAGCCGCAACAAGCGATGCTACGGTGATGATGCCCAGCGAGGGCATACAGTCGATCAAGCAGTAGTCGTATTTATCCTTGAACGGCTCCAATGCCTGTTCCATGATTTTCTCGTGCGCCATAACGTTTACAAGGCTCACTTCCATATCGGACAGACCAATGTCGGAAGGAATGAAATCCACCTTTTCTTCATGGTGAATTACTACTTCTGGCGGCTTTTCGTCCTTGATAACCGATTCCATTAGGTCGCTGATTGTTGCGCCGTTTTCGGTGCCCTCATAGCCGAGATAGCTGCTCAAATCGCCCTGCGGGTCGGCGTCCACCAACAGCACCTTGTAGCCCATAGCCGCAAGTGCTGTGCCGAGGTTTACTGTGGTGGTCGTTTTGCCCACACCGCCTTTTTGGTTTGCAACTGCAATAGTTTTCATGTTCCACTCCTTTACCGTTCCATGCTGATAAGTCTACGAGCCGCCAGCAGATAGTCGTTATAATCCTTGCCTATGGCTGGGGGCGTGTCCTGTACGATATATCCGCGTTCTGCAAGCCGTTTCGCAACAATTTTTGTGAAGTTCCGTCCGGGGTCGTCACGGTCAAAGCAAAGCGACACGCGCTTTACTTCTGGATGCTGCTGCAAAAAGTAGTCAATCGGCTGATGGTTCAACCCGCCCAGCGCCAAGTAGTGGACGCTGCGCCACGGGGAATCATGTTTGTACTGCCGCAGCGTTGCGCCGGACATGGCATCAATAGGAGCTTCGTAGATCTCAACGGTATCGCAGTTTTCCGATTCGGCGGGAATCAGAAAGCCATACTGTTTTTGGCTGCCCGCGACATCTCCGCGAAAGCTGCCTTGACAGCCGCGCTGAAAAGCAGAGCGCGGTACGCCGTTTTCATCTTTGCCCACAAAAACGCAGTTGCGATAGTTGCCGCGCGTAGTTTGGTATAGGATTCCACTACCCACACAGTAGCGCAGCACTTTCGGGCTGATACCGCGCCGCATCAGATAGGCCGTTGCAGCTTCGGCGTTCCTGTCCGCAGGCGGCAGCACAAAGGGGCGGGATGTCTGCTGCTGCTGCACAGGTGCTGCCTTAGCCGTCTGAACAGAGACCGGCATCGGTGTCATTTCGTTCAGCAACCGTACCGCTGAGACAAAATCCATGCCCTCGACCTTTACCAGATAGTCGAGTGCATTGTTGCCACCCTTGCTCTGCGAAAACCAGTGAAACAGCCCATTTGCGGGCGTGATAACAAGGCTGCTGTGCGTCTTGGTGCAATACTCCTTGTCCGTTTTGCGAACCAGTTCGCCGGGGTGATAGGCTTGAAGATACTGCATCACGCTGATACGCCGCGCAGCTTCGATATTTTTCTGATATTTGCCCATGATGACCTCCGATTTTTGAAATAAAAAAGCACCTTGCCTGTGTGACAGGTAAGATGCTTACAAGAGCCGATATTCTCTTTTTCAGTTGGCTGCTTCTTCAGCCAGCTGGAGAGGGGGTGTGGGGGAGAGGAACGCGCCGCAGCCCATTCCTATAAAAAGATACAGTTTCCCCTTGGATAGTTTTGACAAGTGTAACAAAGTGGCAGAATGACAGTTTTTGAATAATAGCGGGTCGCCAAACCGTTAGATAGTAGAAAAATGTCCGCTATTGGGTACTGCCGTTTTTTATGTGCCTCTACTTTCCGAATGCGGTGGTTTTTAGTCTGCCATTTTTGAAAGATTGTCCACAAAGCGAGAGTGATTTCTCAACTACGTTGGTCTGCCAGATTTCCAATCGTAAGTACGTCCGAAAATCAAAAATTGTATCGTGGATAGGTGCTTTTTCACTAAAAAGGGCAGGAAATAAGTTCCTTGAAATTCCTAAAAAATCCACCAAGTTCTTCTCACTTGGGCCGACTCAAAATCCGTTGGTGGTGACACCGTGTGGGTTCGACCCCCACCACCGGCACTGATATAAAACCCCAAAAGGCGCAGAGCTTTTTGGGGTCTTTTTTTGCATGGTCATGGGGGTCGAACAGGGCGGCACGGCTAAGCCGCGCACAAAAGTCTCTGGTGGAGACTTTTGAGGCTCACGCCCCCACCACCGCTTAACAAAACAGCCCGGAACTGCCGCCTGCATTTGCGGTGGTTCCGGGCTGTTGCTTTACCTATTCACCTTGCAGCTGTCAACGTGCAGGTATGGGTTTGTGGAATGCCTTATGCCTTTTTGCTGTAATCGCGTGCGCCGTAAATGGCGGTGCCGATGCGCACAATGGTGGCACCCTCGCGGATGGCATCGGGGTAGTCCCCGCTCATGCCCATGGAAAGGATATCCATTTTGGCGTTCTCATAATGGCGGTCAGCAGCTTTTGCCAGCAGTTCCCGCATTTGGGCAAAGAACGCGCGGGTCTCATCCGGGGTTGCAGCTGCCGGCGGGATGGCCATCAGGCCGCGCAGGCGGATATGCGGCTGTGCGGCTGCCATATCCAGCAGGGGCCACAGGCTTTCGGCAGAAACGCCAGACTTGCTCTCTTCCCCGCCGATGTTGATCTCGATCAAAATTTCCTGGGTCAGGTTTGCGGCGGCAGCGGCGCGCTCCACTTTTTGCAGCAGGTGCTCGCTGTCCACGCTTTCAATCAAAGCAGCACGGCCCACCACTTTGTTGACCTTGTTGGTCTGCAAATGACCGATAAAATGCCCCGGCTTACCGCAATAAGCGTTGGCGTCGGTCTTTTCCACCAGTTCCTGCACATGGTTTTCGCCAAACAGGTCAATGGGCAGAACGGCGCTGGCAATCACCTCTTCCACGGTGCGGGTCTTGCAGGCGGCGCACAGCAGAATATCTGCCGGGTCGCGGCCGGCTTCACGGGCGGCGGCGGCCATATTTTCACGGATGCGGGCCACATTTTCGGCCATCATTGTCAGTTGCTCCTGTGTCAGCATGGTTCACATCTCCTGGTAAACGGCGCGGCTGCCGCCGATGTATTTGGGGCGGGTGCGGGCGCAGATGATGGGCGCAGCGCCGATCTGCTTGATGGTCAGGCGCACCGGCACGGCCACGCGCTTTAAGTGCATGCCAATCAGCGTACCGCCGATATCAATTCCGGCAGCGGCACGCACTTCCTCCACCAGAACCGGATGCTCAAACGCCTGCCAGCAGTTGGTTGCCCAGCTGCCGCCAGCATGGGGCTGCGGCACGGCGTTCACCTGTTCATAACCATACTTTTCGGCAGCTTCCTGCTCGATGACAATGGCGCGATTCAGGTGTTCGCAGCACTGGGCCGCCAGATAAACGCCCTGCGCTTTGAGCACCGGCAGAATACCCGCCAGCACAGCCGCGGCGGCTTCCATGCTGCTGTCCTTGCCAATATGCCCGCCAACGATCTCGCTGGAAGAGCAGCCGACCACAAAAATATCCCCGACGCGCAGGTGTGCAGCCGCCAGCAGTTCTTCCGCTGCCTGGCGTGCCTGCGCCGTAATGGCGGCGCAATCCGGTTTTTGAACGGTGTTTTGTTCCATAATCTACCCACCTTTTTCATTTACTGATCCGGCATTATTATAACACGGGATGCAAGGTTTGTACATTCTTAAACGGTTCTAAAACAATCTTACCCCCATACAAAAACGGTGCAGCAAAGCCGCAGCCTGCTGCACCGTTTTGGGGCACTGCTGAAAACAAACTTATTCTCAGCGCTTGATATCGTAATTCATGTCCATCAGGTTGCGGATGGTGGAAACATCATCGGTGATGTTGGCATCGCCATGGATGGTGTGCTTGATGGCGGAGCTTGCCACCGCAAAGTTGACCATATCCATCGGCTTGTAGTTGTGCAGCATGGCGTAAATCAGGCCGCTGGCAAATGCATCGCCGCCGCCTACACGGTCCAGAATATTAAAGGTAAACAGCTTGCTTTCAAAGGTATGGTCCTCATACCACATAAAGGCTTTCAGGCTGTTCTCGGAGCCGGAATGGGCATAACGCACATGGCGGGCAATGCACTTGATGTTGGGGTAACGCTCCACAAAGCGCTGGAAGATCTCATCCTGCTGTTCATAGCTGGGCTGTAGGGGCACGCCGTCTTTCCAGTCGCCCTGGGCGTGGTCGGCATCGTCTTTCCACAGGTGGTAAGGCTCAATGCCAAACAGAACATCCACATAGGGCAGGCACTTGGTGCAGTAGTCACGGGCTTCTTCCCAAGTCCACAGGGTGGAGCGGAAGTTGCCGTCAAAGCTGACGGTCAGGCCCTTTTCCTTGGCTTTTTTCAGGCAGGCCATCACAAAATCGGCGCAGTTCTGGCCCAAAGCCGGGGTAATGCCGGAAAGATGCAGCCAGTCAAAGCCGTCCAGCAGGGCGTCCAGATCCACTTTGGAAAGGTCGTACTCAGTAAAAGCGGAGTGCTTGCGGTCGTAAGTAACCTTGCTGGGGCGGATGCCGTAACCGGTTTCCAGGTAATAGGTGCCCAGACGGTGGGTCGGGGTTTCCTCCGGGGTGGAAAGGATCATCGGGGTGCAGTGCACATCATTGGAGCGCAGCCAGCGCACCGCACTTTTGCCCAAAGAGTTGTTGGGCACCACGCTGAAAAATGTGCTGTCCACACCCAGGTTGGCAAGAGCCAGGGCAATGTTGGCCTCGCTGCCTCCATAGCTGGCTTCAAAGTTGGAAGCCATACGGATCTTTTCATAGTTCGGCGGGGTCAGGCGCAGCATGACCTCACCAATCGTAATAAATTTAGCCGGGCTGTCGTTATGCAGGAGCAGGGGGTTAAAATGTTCCATAACATCTACCTCTCATTTCTGGCCCCACGGGCAAAACCAGGTCATGGCCCGCCGCAGGGTTTGTTATGTCATATTTATTGTACCGTATTTCCGTCCCGGTTTCAACGATTTTTACACAAACTGCGCTCATATTTTGCGTTCCTTTTCACTGTTGCACAAAAAGGGCGGTACCGGGCGGCAAAAAACATCGCACACCCATGATTTTTTACCGCCCGGTTCGAATTGCATTTTAATGTCTTTTATTGTATAATAGTAGAAACTGTGCCCTGGCGGCGGCTGCCGCGCGGGGTGTTGATACAAGTGCCGCACAAAACAGCGTTCTGACGTTTTATGCGGGCCACAAATCTGGAGGGAGCCAAACATGGCCGAAACAATGCAGGTCTCCGCGCAGCGCGCCTGGACCCACCTGAAAAAATACCAACCGCTGATCCATGAACTTGTCAGCCGCGATCTGAAAGTCAAATACCGCCGCAGCTTTCTGGGTTACATCTGGAGCATTTTGAACCCGCTGCTGATGATGCTGCTGCAAAGCATCATCTTTTCGTACATGTTCCGCAACGATATCCCAAACTTCCCGCTTTACCTGATCTGCGGCAACACCCTGTTTACCTTTTTCAATGAGACCACCAGCATGGGCCTGACTTCTGTTATCCAGAACGCCCCGCTGATCAAAAAGGTGTACATTCCCAAGTTCATCTTCCCCATCAGCCAAGCGGTTTCCCGCTTTGTCACCATGCTGTTCAGCTTTGGTGCGGTTCTGCTGGTCATGATCTTTACCCGTGCCACCTTCTATTGGACCATCTTTTTGAGCTGGCTGCCGCTGGTGCTGCTCTTCTTTTTCAGCTGCGGGCTGGGGCTGCTGCTTTCCGCGCTGGCGGTGTATTTCCGTGATATGATGCACCTGTACAGTATCCTTACCATGGGTTGGATGTACGCCACCCCGCTGTTCTACCCCATCACCGCCCTGCCGGAAACCCTGCAGAAACTGATGAAGCTGAACCCGCTGTACCACTACATCAACCTGTTCCGCAACCTGATGATGTACGGCAACATTCCCGGCCCCAACACCTGGATTGCCTGCATTTTTTGCGCCGTTGCCTCTATGGCTATTGGCCTGTTGGTGTTCCGCAAACTGCAAAAGAACTTTATCCTGTATATCTGACGTGAGGTAACGTATGGACGAGATTATTAAAGTCAATGACGTTTCCATGCGCTTTAACCTTGCGCAGGAAAAAACTGAGACCCTGAAAGAATACACCGTAAAACTGCTGACCCACAAGCTGTTTTTTAACGAATTTTACGCACTGAAACATGTTTCTTTCAGCGTGAAGCGCGGCGAATCCCTGGCGCTGATCGGGCGCAACGGTAGCGGCAAAAGCACCATGCTGAAAGTGATTTCCGGCGTGATGTACCCCTCCGGCGGCAGCGTTGCCGTCAACGGCGAAATTGCCCCCATGATCGAGCTGGGCGCCGGTTTTGACATGGATCTGACCGCGCGGGAAAACATTTTCCTGAACGGCGCAGTGCTTGGCCACGACCGGGACTATATGATGGAGCATTTTGACCGCATCATTGAATTTTCGGAGCTGAAAGATTTTGTGGATGTTCCGGTCAAAAACTTTTCCAGCGGCATGATCGCTCGTTTGGGCTTTTCCATTGCCACTGAAGTACAGGCCGACATTCTGGTTTGTGACGAAGTGCTGGCCGTTGGCGACTTTATGTTCCAGCAGAAATGCCACCGCCGCATGGAAGAGATGCTTTCCAACGGCACCACGCTGCTGTTCGTCAGCCATGATATCAACCAGGTGCAGCAGCTGTGCCAGCGCTCCATCTGGCTGGATCACGGTGTTCTGCGCGGGGATGGGCCATCGCGTGAAGTCTGCGCGGACTATGTGCGCGCTATGGAGGCCGGTGAAACCTGATGGAAAAGCTGCTGACGGTTTCGGTTGCCGCCTATAACGGCGCTGCCACGCTGCAAAAAGCGCTTTCATCCTGCCTGGTGGCGGATGAAAGCCTGCAGGCGCTGCTGGATGTGATCATTATTGATGATGGCTCCACCGATGGCACCGCCGCGCTGGCGCAGGCCTTTGTGCAGGCACACCCCGGCAGTTTCCGGCTGGTGAGCAAGGTGAACGGCGGGTACGGCTCCACGCTGAATACCGCGGTAGAGCTGGCCTCCGGGCGGTACTTTCGCACGCTGGACTGCGATGACTGGTTTGACACCAATGCTTTGCAGACCCTTTTGCGCCGCCTGCAAAACTGCACGGCGGATGCGGTATACACCAACTACCGCACCGTGCAGGAAAACGGCAGCGGAAAGGCCTTTGATGTCTGCTGCAAATTTGATACAAACCGTGTGTATGCTGTGGGTGAAGTGCAGCAGGCCACACCTGATTTGTGCATGGAGATGCACGCGCTGACCCTCTGCACCAAAACTCTGCGCGCCGCATGGCGCCCCATGCCGGAGCATTGCAGCTACACGGATATGGGCTATACGTTTGTTGGCATGGCTGCGGCGCAGACCATCTGCTTTGTGCCGGTGGTTCTGTACCAGTACCGCCTGGGGCGGGATGGCCAGAGCGTGAGCATGGCCAGCTACCGCGCCCACACGCAGGATTACATCCGCGTAGCGCGCATTCTGTTGGATGCTGCCGAACCGCTGGCCGCACAGCCTGCCCCCGCCGGGCGGGACCTGCTGCTGGTGCAGCGGGCGCGGGATGTGGCGCAGTACCTGATTGAGCTGTACCTGCGCTTTCCCCCCGACCGTGAAACCGGCCTGGCCCTGCGCCGGTATGACGAGATGCTGTGCCAGACTTACCCACACATCGCTGCCATGATGACCAACAAAAACACCCGTCTGCTGCGGGCTGGGCGTTACCTGCCCTACCGCACATTGAGCGCATGGGCGCGCGGAAAACAATCCAACGGTGGCATTTTATAATGCTGTGCCGGATACTTGAATACTTTGCCGGATATGATAAGGCAAAAAGTGAAAGGAGAATACCGTATGCTGCTGCAAAAGCTGCTTTGGCCCCGCGTGGGCATATGCACCGAGGACCGACTGTATTACCGTATGAAATCCCCCAGCTTCCGCGATGAGGGGGATATCCTGCGCATTGAGCAGGGCGAACGCGTCTGCTTTGATACCTACTTTAACAGCGTCAGCGCAGACAAATGGCGCCGCTACACCGCCGCGCAGAATTTTTCGCTGCGGCTGAAACTGAGCGGCAAGCTGCGCGTTGTGCTGTGCAGCCGCCATTTCATCAACAGCCAGAGCGTGCGCGCCGTGCTGGCCGAAAAAGTAGTGCAGGCGGATTCCGTGCAGGAATTCTGCTTCGATTTTCCCAAGGGCGCTGACGGCATGCTGTTTTTTGAGCTGCAGGCCCTGAGCGGCAATGCCGCCTATTGCGGCGGCGCTTATGAGTGCGATGCCGCTGAAAAGGATGTGCAGCCCGTCAAAATCGGCGTGGATATCTGCACCTTCCGCCGGGAGCCGTTCGTTATGGGCAACATTGCCCGCATGCGCAGCGATATTTTGGAAAACGCCGCCAGCCCGCTGCACAACCACCTGGAAGTGTTTGTTTCCGATAACGGCCAGACGCTGGATTACGATAAGCTGAACAGCGATACCGTGCATGTTGTGCCCAACGCCAATGTGGGCGGTGCCGGCGGCTTTACCCGCGGCATGATCGAGATCCTGAAAGCCAACGAAAATGGCGCAGGCGTTACCCATGTACTGGTCATGGATGATGACATTGTGCTGGATACCGATGTGCTGCTGCGCACCTATACCCTGCTGAGCCTGCGCAAGCCGGAATATGCGGATGTATTTGTCGGCGGTGCCATGCTGCGGCTGGACCGCCCTAACATTCAGGTAGAAAACGGCGCCGCCTGGAACCAGGGCCAGTTGATCAGCCACAAAGCCAACTTTGATCTGACCAAGGTTGACCTGTGCGTTGCCAATGAGCTGGAAGAACGCCATGAGTATAACGCCTGGTGGTACTGCTGCATCCCCATTGCCGTTGTGCGGCCGGACAACCTGCCCATGCCCATCTTTATTCGCGGCGATGACATTGAATACGGCCTACGCAACTGCAAACGCCTGGTCACCCTGAACGGCATCTGCGTATGGCATGAGCCGTTTGAGAGCAAGTATTCTTCCTCGATGTACTACTACATCCTGCGCAACCAGTGCATTGACAACAGCATGCACTGCCCCGGCTATGATGCCAACGCCCTGAAAGCCGACCTGCGCAGCCAGGTGATGGGCGAAGTGAACCGCTACCGCTATAAGAATGCTGACCTGCTGATCCGCGGCGTGCGCGACTTTTTGAAAGGCATTGACTGGCTGGAACAGACCGATGCCGAAGCCCTGCACAAAGAGATTATGGCATATGGCTACAAGGCCCAGCCGGTGGACCAGCTGGATGTTCCGTTTGATTATTCCCGCTACCTGTACGCCACCAAAGAGGAAGAAAAAAACAAGGGCAAGCTGAAAAACCTCAAGGTCAAGCTGACCCGCAACGGCTGGCTGGTGCCCCCCACCCGCGAAAACACCGTTGTGAGCATGATGCACATGACCGCCTACAATGCTTACCGCGTACAGAAGGTGCTGAACTATGATTCCAACTCCCAGAAAGGCTTTGTGACCGAGCGCAGCAAGGAAGAATACAGCCGCTGCGTGCGCGAGATGAAAGCCTGCATGAAGGAGATCGATGCCCAGTTTGACGCTGCCGCCCAGAGCTACCGCGAGCGCTGCGGCGAAGTGCGCAGTCTGGACTTCTGGAAAAAGTATCTGAACCTGGACAAGTAATTTTACCGGGCCTATCCCCGGTTTTCCCTGGAAAGGAATCTTACACTTATGGCCAAAAAAAAGGCAAATTCGTTTGTTCTTACCATTGCGGGCATTGCTGCTACCACCGTGATCGGCGTGGTCGGGGTCAAGCTGACCCCTGCCCCGCATGTGATTTTCAGCCTGGCCCCCAGCGCAGAACCACAGGCTACCGCTGAGCCGGAGCCCATCAGCTGCGTGCTGGCCGGTACCGGGCAGGTTGTGGATTTTGCGGATCCCGGCGCAGAGGAATATGTTTCCCTGCTGGATACCGACAACCAGAGCCTGACCGAGCGCTATGCCCTGCCCGCTTTGGAGCGGATGACCCAGTCCGACACCGAAAGCCTGATTGCCCCTTTGCAGGTCATCCAGCGCATTCAGACCCTCGGTATTGACCCTGCCACCTTTGATACCCCGGAGGCCAACTGGAAAAATCTGTACAACTCTGTCATGACCCGACTGGCCCCCCTGGCCACCGCCGAAACCGCCCAGGCTGTGAATTTTACCGGTTCCAGCCTGGCAGAACTGAATGACTTTCTGGCAGCCAACCCCGGCAGCACGGTGGAGGTCATCTCCCCTGCTCTGGTGATGGATGCCACCCTGGTGGTACCCACTGGTACGATCCTGCACGGCAACGGCGCAGTGCTGACCCCCGGCAATGAAACGCTGGACAAAGCCATTGTTCTGGACCAGGCAGAAAATACCGCCGTGACCGGCTTTGTCATCAACGGCGGGTGCAATTACGGTGTGTATGTCAAGAATTCCAGCAGTTTCTATCTAGCTGACCTTGACATCAGCAATGTTTCCCTCAAGGGCCTTTGCGTTATGGGGGAGAACACCGGCTTTGCACTGGTCAATAACAGCATCCATGAAAACCAGAATGGTGCCATCTTCCTGAACGGCGAGATCAGCAATGGCGTGATCGAGGGCAACCGCATTGAAAATAACTCTGGTGCCCGCAACCTGACCGCCGGGCTGGTGCTCTGCTCCATGCCCATTGAGGACATTGAGACCGCCTACAATCCGTTCCCGGATGAAATGCTGTACGATATTTTACAGTCTCCCCATCAGCTGGTTGTGCGCGGCAACACGGTTGCGCAGAACCATTCCTCCGGCATTTATTCGGAAAGCGGTTACCTGAACTATTATGTAGAGAACACGATCTACAAGAACGAAAAAGAGGGCATGTGCCTGGATTACGGCTCCTTCGGCAACTACATTACCGGATGTGAGATCCGCCAGAACGGCGGCCGCAACCGCATGAGTGATGAGGATCTGGAAGCTGACTTTATTCTGGATCAGGGCCGCATGGCGGATGGTTCCTCCCCCGCCAAGCTGCCCGGCATCTCGCTGGATAACACCGCCTACAACACCATTTACGGCAACATTGTGCGGGACAATTACGGTTCCGGCATCAAGGCTGTGCGCTCAGCGTTCAGCAACACCATTCTGTGCAACCAGATCATTGACAACAACCGGGGTGCCAGCGATACCTTCCACTTCTTTGGTATTGAGCTCAGCACTGACCTGAACGCGGACGAAGCCGTGCAGGGCCTGGATTTTACCCCCTGCTATGAGAACATCATTGCCCGCAACACCATTTCCGGCGGGCATTACGCCGGGGTGTTTATGGGCGAAGATGCGTTCATGAATGATATTTTTGACAATACCTTTATGGACTGCACTGACTGGGCTATGGAATCCCTGGGTGAAAAATACAACTCTACCCTGAACAATATGGCAAACATGCCCACCCGCGGGATCGAACTTTCTAACGGTCAGGGCTGATGCCGCGAGGCTGCTACATGAAACAAACACTGCAAAACCGTTTCCCGCGCCGGTGGCTGCTGCTGGCTTTTGTGCTGAACTTTGCCATTGCCGCGGCTGCACTGCTGCCCTACATGATACGGGACGGCGGCCTGCTGTTGGTTGCGGCGGATTTTGACGCAGAACAGCTCTCCTACAACATGCTGTGCAACAACGCCATCAAAAGCGGCGAGGTGCTGTGGAACTGGCGCATTGATATTGGTTCGGACTTTGTATCCTCGTTCAGCTTTTACACCCTTGGCAGCCCGTTTTTCTGGCTGAGCTTTCTCTTCCCTGCCAGCGCGTTTCCCTATCTGGTCGGCTGGATCTATATGCTCAAATATGCTGTTGCCGGGCTGACCTCGTTTGCCTACTTCCGCCGCAGTGCCAGCGAGAAAAGCGCCCTGCTTGGCAGTGTGTTGTATGCATTTTCCGGTTTTTCCTGCATCAACGTGGTGTTCTATCACTTCCATGATGTGATTGCCCTGTTCCCGCTTTTAATGCTGGGGCTGGACAAACGCATGCAGGAGGGCAAAAAAGCTCCGTTCCTGTTTGCCGTTACCATCAACGCGCTGGTCAACTATTACTTCTTTATCGGGGAAGTTTTCTTCCTGGTGTTTTACTATATTACGCGGTATCTTTTTGGCGGCGAGGACGCACGCCCCGGGGCGGATCTGCGCAAAAATGCTCGCAAAATTCCGGCCTGCATCCTGGAAGGCTGTCTGGGCGTCGGCATGGCGGGGGTACTGTTCATCCCCTCCATTGCGGCGGTGCTCAATAATCCCCGCGTATCGGATCACATCAGCTTGAGCCAACTGACCTTTGACTGGCCCAATTACCTGCAAATGCTGCGGGCGCTCTTCTTCCCGGCGGAGAATATGTTCAATTTTTCCGCTGTGGTGCATGATAACTGGTATTCCATCGCGGCGTACCTGCCCTTGGTAGGCGTCTGCCTAGTTCTGGCTTATCTGCTGCGCTGGAAGTGGGACTGGCTGCATGTGCTGCTGGTGGGGCTGTTCCTTGTAGCAGCCAGCCCGGTCAGCAACAGTCTGTTCGTCATGTTCACCAGCGAGCCGTACCGCCGCTGGTATTACATGCTGGTGTTCCTGCTGGTGCTGGCCACCATCAAGGTGCTGGACCATCTGCAGGACTACCCTTGGCGTGCGGGCTGCGGTATTTCGGCTGCAGTCATCGCCGCTATCACGCTGTATCTGTACGTCAAGCGCGATACCATAGTGTACCGCAAATACTGGCTGGTTGTGTTGACATTGATTGCCATCGGCGGCGTGGTTCTGCTGTTTGCTGCCCTGGGCGGGGTGCGGCGGCTGCGCCTGCGCCGCCCCATGGCTGCCCTGACGGCCTGCACTGCTCTGGTTGCTGCACTGACCACCGGTTTTACCGTGGGCACCTATCAGCGTGCCTACACCCAGACGATCGGCCTGACCACCACAGAAATTTATGGTGACGTTATCCACAGCGGCGACGGCCTGCCTGATGCCCTGCCCTACCGCTATTATTTCTGGGAGCCGTATTCCAACCGCGGCATGGCGGCTTACCTGCCGGACCGTACCTCCTTTTTGAGCACGCTTTCCCCCTCCATCTTTACACTGTATGATGCCCTGGGGGACGAGCGCCACGCCATTACCCCCGCCGGGCCGGAGGGCACCAACGAGCTGCTTTCCGTTGGGTATTATATCCGCAACAACTCCGACTGGCCGGATGAAATCTACACCAGTTTTTCCAACGGTCACGAGCAGATCAACGTCTATCAGGATTCCCACGCCCTGCCCATCGGCTTCTGCTATGATACCTACATGACCCGCAGTGAGTTTGACGAGATTGACCCCGCCGAGCGCGCCCACTCCATGTTAAAGACCCTTGTGGTGGCAGACAAGGACGAAGCCACGGTTTCCACCATACTGCGCCACTATGATGCCGCACTGGATGGTAAGATCAGCCAGGAAAACAAGTATGCCGACATGGACAAGCGCCGCGAAGCCTGCACCGATGTGTTTGATTATGGCACAGACTATTTTTATTCCGAAATCACATCCGGCAGCGAGCAGTACGCATTTTTCAGTGTTCCCTATGACAAGGCGTGGAGCGCCACGGTCAACGGCGAATCTGCAGAGATCCTGAACATCAACGGCCTGATGGCCGTCAAGGTGAATGCCGGTAAAAACTGTATTCGTTTCCACTATTCCCCCACCCCGCTCTGGTGCGGGATCGGGGTCAGCGCCATTAGCATTCTGCTGACGGCAATTTACCTGCTGGCCGGGCGGCGCAGCAGAAAAAGCAAAAAAGAGGTGCTGTAAACCATGAAGGCTACCCGCGAAAATCCGATCCTGTACATCGTGATCCCCTGCTATAACGAGCAGGAGGTTCTGCCCATTACCAGCAAGCTGTTTTTGAAAAAGATCACCGACCTGGTTGCCGCCGGTAAAATCAGCGATGACAGCCGCGTGCTGTTTGTCAACGATGGCTCCAAGGACAAAACCTGGTCCATCATCTGCGACCTGGCCAAGAGCGACAAGCACTACATCGGCATCAGCCAGAGCCGCAACCGCGGTCACCAGAACGCAGTGCTGGCCGGTTTGATGGAAGCCAAGGACAAGTGCGATATCACCATCTCCATTGACTGCGACGGTCAGGACGATATCAACGCCATGGACGCCATGGTAGATGCCTATGTGAACGATGGCTGCGAAGTTGTGTACGGCGTGCGCTCCAAGCGCGATACGGATACCTTCTTCAAGCGCTTTACGGCAGAAAGCTTCTACAAGCTGCTGAACGCCATGGGGGCCGAGGTTGTTTACAACCACGCGGACTACCGCCTGATGAGCGCCCGCGTGCTGCATGAGTTTGCCAATTTCAAGGAGGTCAACCTGTTCCTGCGCGGCATGGTGCCGCTGGTGGGCTTTAAATCCACCAGCGTTGCTTACGAGCGCCACGAGCGCATTGCGGGTGAAAGCCACTATCCCCTGTCCAAAATGCTGTCCCTTGCGTTTGACGGCATCACCAGCCTTTCCGTCAAGCCCATCCGGTTCATTACCGGGTTTGGCGTTATTGTGGCGCTCATCAGCTTTATCGGCGTGATCTGGGCCATTGTGGAAGCGCTGCTGGGTGCCACCGTATCCGGCTGGGCCAGCATGACCAGCATCATCTGCTTTGTTTCCGGCGTACAGCTGATCTGCCTGGGCGTGATCGGCGAGTACATCGGCAAGATCTACATGGAAACCAAGCGCCGCCCCCGCTACATCATCAGTGACCGCACGTGGGATGAGGATGAGAAGTAATCGGCTGGGCAGAGTTACGCCTGTTTGCTTTACCTAAGGCAATACCGCATAATTCTAAGTGCCGATACGGCGAGCGAGGTGCGGCAG
>OJAI01001130.1_pt1 | contig 15504 bp, 13 predicted proteins | sample 1588891 | NCBI WGS metagenome assembly OJAI01 (sample SAMN03283255) | human gut metagenome | biome: human-associated habitat; material: feces | host: Homo sapiens | place: USA | collected 2013 | reverse complement strand
GTGCTTTCTTTATGCTCGGCAGAAATGCCGGGCAATTTTTATGCCCATTTTGCAGGGAGGAGGTGCGTTATGGCGGGAAGTAGAATTAAGGGTATCACGGTCGAGATCGGTGGCGATACTACCAAGCTTCAGAGTGCCTTAAAGGGTGTCAATTCAGAAATCAAGAATACGCAGAGTCAGCTCAAGGATGTCGAGAAGCTCCTGAAACTGGATCCAGGCAATACTGAGCTACTTGCCCAGAAGCAGAACTGTCCTCTCTTTATCATCGACAAGATAATACACAATAAAGTTGTCTACCGGAAGCTGATGCATTTTCATCGAATGCCAAGGCTCCCATTCAACTAACGTATAACGAGCTGGCATAAAATCCAATGAACGAACTTCCTTTCGTATGCGCCCCAGCTGAGCTGCGGCTGTCTCCGGAACAAGAAGTTCATTCGCAATATACGAATAGATTTTACGTAAATCACCAAGTGCATCTACAGAATAGCCGACATTATAGCTATCCGTCATATGCCAAACTCCTTTGCAAGTACCGCGTCGACTTCATCTGCAGAATATACCTTTCCTTCTTTGATGGAATCAACACCCTTCTGGAGTTCTGCATCAAGTTCTTCTCTGGTCATTGCACCAACAGCTAATGGCTTAGAAGAAGGAAGTTTCAATTCAAACGGCATACCTTTTTTCAGTACGATCTGGCTATAAAGCATCTGAATTGCACTGGATGGAGAAATGCCAAGCTGAGAAAGAATACTCTCAGCATTGTCCTTGAGATTCGTATCTATTCTTGCATAAACAGCGGATGTATTTGCCATAGTATCGCCTCCCTTTTCTTTATTATGTTCGCTTTTGCTTGCAATTGCAAGCATTTGCGCAAATTATTTTGTGACGTAACTTTGAATTTTATACGCCTCTTAAGGCAGAAAGGAATATTTATGGGATTTTTATCGGGGCTATTTCATTCCAGAGACAAGCCCACCAACAGCACCAATGGCAGCGCCTATCGTTTTCTCTTTGGTGGAAGCAACTCTGACAAAGCCGTCAATGAACGAAGTGCCATGCAAATGACTGCAGTCTATGCCTGCGTCAGGATTCTTTCGGAGTCCATTGCAGGACTGCCAGTCCATATTTATAAGTATAAGTACACTGACTCGGGTAGTAAAGAAAAGGCAATCAAACATCCTCTGTATCGACTGATTCACGATGAGCCAAATCCGGAAATGACGTCCTTTGTCTTCCGAGAGACTTTGATGACGCATCTTCTCCTTTATGGAAATGCCTATGCGCAAATTATACGAAATGGCAAAGGTGAAGTCATCGCTCTCTATCCGCTGATGCCCAATCGAATGAGTGTGGATCGTGACGATAAAGGTCACCTCTACTATCAATATCAAATGCAGGATTCAGATGCACCTACCATGAAAAATGGAACCGTCATCCTAAAACCGTCGGATGTACTCCATGTTCCGGGTCTCGGCTTTGATGGTCTGGTAGGTTACTCTCCCATCGCTATGACCAAGAACGCTATCGGACTTGCTATCGCCACAGAAGAATACGGTGCTAAGTTCTTTGCAAACGGTGCCACACCGGGAGGTATTTTGGAGTATCCCGGTACCGTAAAAAATCCAGAAGCTGTCAGAGAAAGCTGGAAAAAAGGCTTCTCTGGGAACAATTCTCATAAGGTAGCTGTTTTGGAAGAAGGCATGAAATACATGCCTATTTCCATTTCCCCAAATGAAGCACAGTTTCTGGAAACAAGAAAATTTCAGATTGATGAAATAGCTCGAATCTTTAGAGTACCGCCTCATATGGTCGGTGATCTTGAGAAGTCGAGCTTTTCTAATATTGAGCAGCAATCTCTCGAATTTGTGAAGTACACCTTGGAGCCCTAGATTGTCCGTTGGGAGCAGTCCATCAACCGAGCCCTTCTATCTGAATCGGAGAAATCTGCTTATTTTGTAAAGTTCGACGTTGACGGTCTCTTGCGTGGTGATTATCAAAGCCGAATGAACGGTTATGCCACTGCAAGACAGAATGGCTGGATGTCCGCAAATGATATCCGTGAACTTGAAAACCTGGACCTCATCCCACCGGAACTTGGTGGTGACTTATATCTCATCAAGGAATCCATCATCAATGCCTACGAAATTAAGACTGGTATGAGCCGTGCTAAGCTATCCCATCTTACCATTTGCAGTATTCTTCTGAATAGCATCTACTCTGGCATAACCTTCTGGTGATAATGTGATAGGTCGATCATTTTCTCCACCATTCCATGACTGTGGTGATAAGATGTAATTTCTATCAACTAAAAACTTTATCATATAATTCATCTGTCAGGGATAGGTTCAAGGGTATCCACCTGTTCCAGATACTGCGCCAGATTTTCATCACCGTTGGCAAGTAGAAACTCAGGGAAGGTCATTGGGTCAATCTGCATGAAGTTGACCTTGCCTACTGGAAAAGAGGAAGGCTTCGCCAGAGCAATCCCCAACAGAGAACCGGCACAGGCAACATGGTATTGCGGTGCGTTCTCGCAAAAATACTTCATGGAGTTGATAACCTTCGGGCAGTCCTGTACCTCGTCAAAGATGATGAGGGTCTTTTCTGGCAATATCTTTTGACCGCTTGCCAGCATAAGGTTTTGTAGAATCCGGTTCACATCCTTGGTTGTTTCAAAAATTGTTTATATTCTTCGTTTTCGTCGAAGTTAAAGTAGGCTGTATTTTCATAACAGCGTCTGCCGAACTCTTTTAGAATCCAAGTCTTACCCACCTGACGTACGCCCTTCAAGATTAAAGGCTTGCGGTAGGGAGAATCCTTCCAATCCAGCAACTTTTTTAAGATAAATCGTTCCATAGAATCACTCTTCACATTTTTATTGGAGTTTTATGCTTTATAATCACACTTTATATGAGATAGCGAAAAAATTTTCTACAATAAAGGCAGACCACAGCCTCAACATTAGTTATATTACATCTTATCATTCCTGTTCCATTCCGGATAGGAAAGGATAAGATCAGTATCACTATAATCAGTATCGTTATTATCAGTATTGTTACATCAAAGAAATAGGGCTGACCTGTTACAGTCAGCCCTAAGTAAAAATTCTATATTCTGTTAGCAAAAAATCAGTTTTGCATTAACGTCTTGCGCCATAGCTGCACTGCTTGAGTGCACTCTTAGCCACAAGTTTGCTTCCGTCATAGACCAACACGCGGGCTTTGTAGTAATATTTTCTGCCCTTCGTGCCCTTGGTGCTGATAAAGCTGTTCTTGCTGCTTGTCTTGAGCAGCTTGTAGCCTGCGTCCTTCTTCGTCGAGCGATAGAACTGGTACTTGACCGTGTAGCCCAGCGACTTGATGTCGGAGATCATGGTCTTGCTGCTCTTGGCTGCGACCTGTACCTTGACGGATTTCTTGCTCGTCTTAGTGGTGGTCACTTTGAACTTCGCGCTCTGCATCAGTTCTTTGACGTGGGCGGCGTTCTGTTCTTTAATTAACCGCTCTGCTTCGTCTTTGTCGACGACTGCGAAGGTCGAGAAGCGGGTCGTCGTGAAACGAATGTAATCTTCTGCGCCGATCTTCTCTACGCTGTGGTTCAGGATCCTGCAGAGGCCGTTGTCGTCGATGTAGATCACGAGGATGTCTTTGCCTTTGAGCTTATCCGGCATCGGCAGAGTCACATAAGCCTTGCCGCCTTCAAATTGATGCAGGTGTTTTTCGCCAATCTTCGCGACAAGGTCGAAGAGCGTGCCGTTCTTGCCGACGATCTTCTCCGCCGGTTTCTGCGTTTCCTTGAGCTGGGTGTTTTCGCCCACCACGATGGTTACGGTGTCACCATTGGCTGCGCCTGCAATCGTTTCTAAGGTCTTGTTGTCGAGGACGACTTCGCCGTTGTCGGTCTTGATGACAAGGTCGGCGTTCGTGTCCTTGGCGATCGCGTTGACGGTCGCCTTTGGCAGCTCGACTTCGGTTTCTTTCACGCTGTCCGCCGCGCCTGTGCTGCCTGCGCCGCTGCCGTTATTTGCGTCACTGGACTTCACAGTGATCTCGATCGTATCGGACTTATTGGAAACCGCCTGATCGAGCAGTTTGTCACCGAGGTCTTTGGAAACGCTGGCTGTGGTCTTGGAAACATCCTGACCCTGCTCGTTCTTGGTCGTTTCGGTCGTCGTATTCTTGACGGTCGTCTTGGTTGTTGTAGTTGTGTCGGTTTCCGCACCCGGCTTGGAGGTCGTATTGTCCTTCGTGTCTTCTTTGACTGTGATGACATCCGCATCAGCCGGTGTCGGAGCCGGGGCTGCGCCACCGCCGCCACCACCGGATGCTCCACCGCCGCCGCCACCACCGGATGCTCCGCCGCCGCCGGAAGGCTGGTTGGAAACGGTCACAGTCAAGCTTTGTTCTGCCACATCTGCGTACTCTGCGTTTCCCTGAACCTTATACCAAACGGTGTATTTCCCCACGTTTTTCGCTGTGGGGATCTGCTCGCTCCATTTGGAATCGTCAAGCCGGTAGAGCATCGTGCCGCCAGTGGTCTTGCCTGCTGTAACCAGCGCCTGTTCTGTACCATTGTAGGTCAGGGCGTTTGCCGTAGGTGCCGTAACAGTAGGGACAAACTTGTCGGTCGCATTGACATTGACGGTCAGCGTGATGTCCTCATAGTTTGTACTCTTGATTACTACGGTCACTGTGCCCACAGAGCCGGTGGTTTTCACGTCATTTTTCTGAATCGGCAGGATCAGCTTGCCATCTTCCACCTTCGCACCGTCGGCGTAATAGTTGCTGGACAAGTTGACCGTTGGTGCGCCGTAGGTCACTGTGCCGTACTCCTTGGGAGCCTCCAGCACAGGCAGAGTGGGGAGCGTCACAGTGTAGGTCTTTTCGTGGCCGTTTACAATGGTCAGCGCGGTTTCCTTAGTAAAGTCTGGGACAGCGGCCTTGGTGATGTTGCCAGTCGTAGTGAAGCTGCTCTGCTTCAGGGCGTAATTCTTCGCGGCCTGCCCCATCAGGGTCACTGTGGCAGTGATGCGCTTGTTGTTGCCCACACTGGCATCATCAAATCTGGTGGTCACGTTGTAGTCTGTGCCTCGGTTCAAGTTCACGTTGTCGAAGGTCACGCTGGAGATGTCCGCGTTTGTCGTGCCATCATAGGTCTTATCTTTTACCGCAACTGAAAATTGCAGTGGGTACTTAGAAATTTCCGGTACCACGGAATCTGTTAATGTCCTATCGTATGAAACACTTGCATCTGTCGGTGTAAATTTCACGGTATAAGCCTTGTTATCTTCTACCTTCGGATAAATACCAGATGCTGAACTACTATTTTCCGGTTCCCAGCTCCAGGTTCCGGCTACCGGTTGATTTGCACCATTATATACACCATAACCAGAAGCCAGGGAAACCGGAATCTGAGCAAGTGAAACCCCATAAGTCCCCTTCGCATCCCACTTTTGTGTTCCGTTTCCTACAATTCTCAGTGTATCCTTGGTAGACACATGAAGCGGTGCCGTTCTCTCAGAAGCAAATGCATTCTCTTTCGCCTTTATTCTGCTGGTTACCTGATATCCATGTGCCGGATATAATCCCTGAATTTTCGTACCGTCAATCCATGTAAATGCTCCGTCTGAATCTACATCACGGTATCCATACTCAATGTCATTTTCCGGATTCGTTCTGTTTATGGTAATCGTCGTACCGATTATATTCACCTCATTCTCAGTTATTGCAGCCGGTGCTGCCGTTCTTTTAAGAATCGTGATACTTTCGGGTTTTCCGGCAAATTTCTTATCCTTGTTGCTTGCAGCATACCGATAATAAACCGTACTCTCATGATCGGAAGAAATGATGTCTGTAATCGAAATTCCTGATCCACTGCCCATTTTTGCAGATGTCCAGTTTGGAGAGGTATTGGTTCCGTTTACAATCACATACTGTAAAGATGAGAAAATTGTGATTTCTTCCTTCCGATAATCAATATTCGGCTTGTTCGATTCTTCCGGAATCGCCTGTGTTTGCAAATCCGCCACCAAAACCGCTTCACTGGCTGACATGGACGAGGATGCTTTCTTGCGAATATAGACTGGTACAGACCCACCATTTTCACGAATTTTATTCAGCAGCCCTGTCAGACGAACCTTACCACCCTGTCTTATAGTTGTCCATGACTGTGCATCCTTAGAAGCAGCATACTCCAGATCGCAGGAAGCTTTATTCTCTAAAGTCTCCTGTTCGTAATTGATAGAAACATCAGCAGTAGTAGGTGCCTCCTGCCGCACTTTTTCTGTCCGGAAATTTACATAGGTTACATCAAGAGATAACTTACCCTCCTTTTGAATCATCAGTCTGACATGATATTCTGTGTCCGGAGCTAAATCCGTAATAGTACACTCATAGTTTCCGGAAGAACTTTCCTTAAGTAACGTTCCATTCAAGAACATATTTTCTAATGTTGATGTCTGCTCATCCTCGCCGGAGGTTAAGAAAAACTTAACCTCTGCTCCGGGAGTTCCTGTTGCCTTAAGTGTAGCAGTCGCTTTTTTGTCAGAAATCGTCTTAATATCCGTGACAGCTGCGGAAGTGATACTTGCCGCGTTATTATTAGAATATGTCTGAGTAGCTGGATCATAATATACCGTCTTACTGTACTTGCGGAAATGTGGGTAATCCTCCGTTCCGATCACCTGTCCCCACGTACCATCTGATTGATTACCGTTTAAGTTATAGGCAATTTCTCCGGATTTCAGTTTTTCTTCGCTTATAGTAGTAATTCCACCCAAAGAACTAAAATCACCCTTTGTTGTCTCATAACAGTTCGTAAAAGTAGTCCTACGATCATTCGGGGTCTTAGTTCCTTCCAGTTTTCCTGATACAGCCAAGCAATTAGTCACCGTTCCTTTAGTCGACACTCCGTCTATAGAACTATATAAAAAATCTGTTCCTACTACAAAACAATTCTGAATTTTGACATCATACGTAGCGGTACGACACAACCCGCAAGTCCAATCACCTTCAAACACCAGCCCTATATTTTGTACACTCCCATGTTTAATCTTTGCCACCAGTCCCCACTTATTTGTATCGTCCTTAGCAGGTCGCAGTCCGGAAATTACATGGTAATTTCCCTCAATAGTCCCCTCGAAAGACCAAGTATTAGATTTGTCTCTAATGCTTGTCCAGTCATGTCCGTCCGGGATCTCAATATCCTTCATCAGCTTCAGATTGCTGTTATTAGAGATTTTACTATCATTAACCTGCTTTGCAAACCAGAAAAGCTGACCGGCATTATAAATCTCATAATATTCCCCCAACTGTATTGCCTTCTGATATGCACCACATGCTTCACAAAATCCATCTGCATTATAGTACTCATGACTACAAACGGTATCATCATGAAACATCTCGATTTCATTTGGTGTTGTTGTCGAAATTGTCTTACCTGATACTGTGATCGGATTGCCGTCATTTAAGCCCGGTACCGTCACCGAAATCTCTGTTTTATTCTCATTTTCCGGCAGATATACCGTCAGATGTCCCGTGTTCGCTTCATCATACGAAATCTGCATGGAAGGAATGACCATGGCTGCACTTTGACCTTCTTGATTGCTCAACAGTTCACCATTCTGCTTGATCGTGATATCGGTTGCCTGTAATATCTGATCGCTCGTGATCGCCGTGGAAACAAATTTTAATCTTGTCTCATAAAGAGGAGTTCCGGCCTTCAAAGTGATCGTTGCATTCGCATCATCAACGTCAGCTTCCATCCGATAAACATAGTCTCCAACCGTCACCTGTACCGTTACCGGTGTCCCTGGCGTTAATGGCTTCAGATAATTGGATGCCTGAAGTGTAACTTGATAATCGCTCACCTGCATCGTCCCTGCATCCCAGGTAATCTCTCCCACGCTGATTGTCACCGGATAAGTGCTTTCGGTGAATCGTACATCCGCAATCGTGCCCTGAATGGTATAGTTTTTCAGTCCAAACTCATCACTCCTTGGAAAATAATCACCACCATTTAAGTTGACTACTGCCTGATCACTGATGGAAATGGAGCCATCCAAGGTACCCTCCGGCAGCACTTGACCGGGCTTCACTGCGATACCGATCGCATATACTTCATTATGATATGCAGTGGCTGAAACCGTTCCGCCCTTGATCACAATCTCACCATACTTGTATCCACCTTCTACCGGTTTTGCTCCACCGCCGCCAGTGCCGATTGCGGCTCCGGGGCGTCTTCCTGCGTTCGTAACATATCCTCCACAGGCTGTCACATTGCCACCGTTGATCTCAATCTTATCCACGCAGCCGAACGGTCCACCGCCAATTCCTGCTCCACCGTATACATGATTAATATCCTTGGGGTAGTTTCCATATCCGCCCTTGGCATACACAGTTCCGCCGTTGATGACAATGGTACCGATGCCGCCCTCTAAACCGCCGCCAATACCTGCTGCCATCCCGCTGCCATAAGCTTCGATATTGCCTCCGTTGATCTCAATCGTCCCCAAGGAACCCTTTCTCATGCTCGACGCACCAATTCCGGCGCCTACTCCACCGGTTGCTTTTAAGCTTCCCTCTCCGCTGATCGTCAGGGTACAGCCTTCCGGCACATCAATAGCCGCACACATATCACCGCCCTTGAGTGTATTTTTTCCCTCCAGAATCAGATTCAGTTTTGCACCATTTGCCAGTCGGATCGCCGGTATCCAGTTACTTGCTGTCGTAGCGTTATTGTCGATCGGAATCTGGATATCCAGATCCGAAATCGTGATTGTAGCCTCCACACCACTAACCAGAATAACATTGGTCATACTGCTTCCCGTGATAGTCGCATCATTATACTGTTCCAATGTGTCGCTGTTGATGACGATACCGCCATTCGCAATATCATAAGTATCTGTTGATGCCAGCAAAGCGATTCCGCCGTCCATGCTGACCTCGATCTCCGGAAGCTCCACGCCCGCTGCCAAAATATACTCTCTCGGAAGAATCGGAAGATAATAATAGAAACCACTTTCATCTTCCCGGTTCTCATCCGGCTCCCAAGTAACGCTGATATCCGTCAGCACCGGGATATCTTCTGGGATTTTCTCATCTTCAAACTCATAATCCTCAAGAAAATCCCCGGCATTGCTGTCGGTAGCAATTTCCGAGTCTTCTTTCTTATCACTGTCGTCTGCTGCCGCTTTCTCATCTTCCGCGCCCTTATCGCGATCCGCATTATTATTCTGATGATCCACGTTCTTATATTCCACCACCGAAGCCTCGATCGTCTCCGGGAAATTCAGATAATCCTCAAAGTTTTCTCCGGCATCCGCAGGGATCTGAATATGCGCGACCTCCTCCGGTAATTCCGTAAATCCCGTGATCACTTTCAGCTTTTTTGTAGGAACTGCAGCAAACGTTGCAGACGGTATGCATAACTGCATCGCCATCATTGCCGCCAATGCTGCAGATACGATCTGCCGTTTCTTCTTTTTATACCTCATATCCATTTCCCCCTGTTGTCATTATTTTCTTTATAGCGTGACGGTTTTGTTCTCTCCGGTAATATTTTTTATTCATACGTTTCCTCCTCACCTGATTCATTACTTTCCCTTTTTCCCTGAAGAAGCCGGGAGACTGCCTCCCGCAGCTGATATTCCGTCACAGGCTTTACCAAAAAGGTGTCCGCCTGCAGCCTGCGGCTTTGGGGTTCAAATTCTGCCTGATCGCTGATCCAAAGGAGCGGGACATCCCTGCTGTAGCCTCGTATGCTCATGCAAAAATTCATTCCACGGGCCCCATCCTCCATGACCACCACAGCGTCATAAGGACCCTCCCGCTGCATGGCATAGACGCAGAATACGCCATTGTCAAAGCGGTCTACTTTGCCAAGCTTCATCAGTAACGCCGTTTCTTTCTCCTTCTGACTATAGCTGCATAGCGCAATTCGCATTTCCATACCTCCGTTTCCTGATAGACTCCATCGCCTCATATAGCTCCTGATCACTACAATCTATGGAGAGGAATGCCGGAATATGAAGCTGATACGCGATCAGGGCGAAGTTTTCATCATCACTCCACCAGACAAGCGGTACTTCCGGTGCCAGCTGCTTTGCCTGAATGGCAGCCTCCAATCCCCTTGCCCCGGTCATTGCGATGACAACCGCATGGTAGCGGCTCCGCCGCAGTGCCTGAGCAAGCTGGTTCTCATTCCACAATTCGTCAATCGCAAGCTGCCCATCCCCATCAAAAAGGGAGCGCAGCCTGCTTTCAAACCATTCCACATTTCTCAGCTCCGTACAAAGTGCGATTTTCATGCTGAGCCTCCTTTCCTGAAAAGAAAAATAAAAAAACCAGACCTTCTCATCAGAAAGTCTGGTAGTATAATTAGAGTAGCATCTTGTCAAGAGAAATACAACCGACTTTGTTTAAGACGCAGGTTTCCTGTTTAAGACGCAAGTTTTTTCCTGCGGTTTTATGTTATACTCATATTGGATTATTGTGCAAAGGAGATGGTACGATGCAGATTGCGATTGTGGATGACAGAGCAGAGGACAGAGAAGAACTGTCTGCCTGCCTGGAAAATTATATGAAAAAGCATCAGCTGGACTATACGCTGACAGAATTTGAGGACGGAGAGAATTTTCTGAAAGCTACCGCCCAGGTCAATTTTCAGCTTGTCTTTATGGACATCTATATGGAGAACATGGATGGAATAGAGGCCGCCAGAAGGCTGCGCCAGAAAAACAGGCTCTGTAAGATCGTTTTTCTGACCATTACAGAAGATTATGCCCGGATGGGGTACAGCCTGTCCGCCAGCTATTATCTGCTGAAGCCGCTTTCGCTCCATCAGGCAGATTTTGAAGAAGCGATGGAGCTGTGCCAGCTAAAACCGCCCTATGAAGTGATGACACTTTCGGTTATGGCTGACCGTCAAAAGCTGGAACTTCCCACAGAGAAGATTCTATACATAGATTATCAAAACCGTATGACACGGATTCATATGGCGGAACACGTGATACCGGTAAGCGGAGGTTTTCAGGAGGTCACTGCCGCATTGCAGAAAGACAAGCGTTTTTTGCCCTGCTACCGGGGCGTTTTAATCAACATGGATTATATCAGCCATGTTGACAGTCAGACCTTCCGTTTGATAAACGGGGAGGAACTTCCGATTGCTCTCCGCAATGGAAAACAGCTGCGGGAAACCTACCGTCAATATGTTTTCTCTGGAATGGGGCGTATCGTATGAGAATGAAACAAATACGCAGGCGTATTCTGGGGGGCTGTCTAGCCTGCCTCCTCTGCTTCACCGGCAGTATCCCCGCATTTGCCGCTGAAACCGCAACCCCAGCCAATGCCGATGAAAGAACGGAGATTCTGCTGGATTTAGAAAGCGAGGCTTCGGAGACACTGGAGAACGGAACCCCGGAAACACCGGAAGCACCGGAAGAAGTATCCCTCGTCTTTGTCACAGAAATACAAAATGAAGACGAACTGCTCTCCCTGCCAGATTTCACCCTGCCCCTTAGAACCACACCGTCTGATGATGACCTGGAGGAAATTTATCAGCTGGCCCTTCAGTATCAAACCGTCTGCGCCACTGTAACAGCAGGGGAAGAAATCCGGCAGGAAACATTTTCTGTCGCATGGGATTTTTCGGCCATTGACCAGACCACTCCGGGCGAATATACCGCAGTAGGCCGGATTGAACTGCCGGAGGGGTATGCCTTTGGTGAAGCTGTCTTGCAGGAGCTTCAGATTTCCGTCCGGGTGGAAGAAATGCCGCCTGCTGTCATTACCTCCATAGAGCAATGGTATCCTTATACGGACGCGTTTGCGGTTCAACAGGGCAGCGAAACCGAAGCACTGGAAGCATTGTTCGCTGCTTCCCCGTATTATCTGGAATGCTATGCGGAAAATGGAACCAGCTACACCGCTGTGGTGGAATGGGATTTTTCCGGTATTGATTTGAATACTGTGGGACTGTACCATGCCATGGGAAAGCTGACCGCACCAGCAAATACTGCGTTTGCAGAGGGAATTGCTTTCCCTGAAATCTCAATTCCTGTTTCTGTACAGGCTTCAGGCAGACCGGACATTAACTGCTTTCTGGCTGCCAGAGGAAACCTTCATTTTCCCTGGGTCACACCGCCGGGGAAACTGGATGAGATCAGCGTATGGCTGTCCGAAAACAACGGTTCATGGAACCGTCTGGAAAGTGGCGTTTATGTGGGTCAGGAAATGCTCTCTATTGCCACCCGTCTGCTGACGCCGGGCAGCAGTTACCGCCTTCAGGTCGATTATGACGGCGGACAGACCGGCATCCTGTCCTTTACCTACGCAGATGAAATTGTCCTTGAAGGGTATCACGATGGCGACCGGGACGGAGGTGATGCAGGCGGCAATCCACCTGATACCATCATTCAGCCGCCTCCCGAACATACCGACGATCAGGATGACGGTTTCACAGACAATCCCCCTACGCAGCCTTCAAGATCGCCTGCAACAAATGGCGGTGGGATAGATTCCAACGATTCTGAAAAAGCACCTTCGGTCAGCGGAGAAAATGATCCTACGGATCACAAGCCTTCCGAGCCATCCCAGGATGGAAAAGATGATTCCGATGAACCGGCCATACCGGAAATCGAAGCGCCAGTTGTATCAGGTCAGCCAGAGAAAGATACCGCTTTACAGCAGCCCCCAAAAGTGCAGACGATTGCCGGCGCTCCAGAGCTTACCGCTCCCGATCCTGCCCGGAAGCTTTCAGAAAACAGGAAAGAGCCGGTGCAAAGCATTATGACCGTTCCCCCGAAAAGTGCGGATTCCAAAAAACCTGTTTTTTCAGAGTTCTTCGATGAAACCACCGACCGGATTTCCGGCACACGCTTTTTGATGATGCTGCAAACAGGGGAGCAAAGAGCCGTCTTTTCCAAACAGGGAATCACCATCAGCATACCAAAAGACGCCTTGCCGGAGGGTATCCAAAACGAAGATCAGATTGAAGTCATCATCCAAAAGGATACGGACGGCGGTTTTTCTTTTTCGTTTTCCATCAACGGAACTGTGCTCAACTCCCTGCCGGATGTTTCTGTCATGCTGCCCTATCCAAATGACCCGGCAGCCGGCACATTGTTCCTCGGTGATGAAAGCGGCGTGGAAATTCCCATGACCGGTTACGACGATGCGGCAAAAGCCGCCTCCTTTCAGATCAGCCATACAGGGACATACACCATTGCAGTAAAGGAGAATGCCGTTTCCCTGGCACAGGCCGCCGACACAGAGCATAGCCGGTCGCCCATACTCCTTTTGATTCCGGCTTGTCTGCTTCTTCTGTCTGCCGGTGAATTTTTCCTAAGGAGGAGGCGAAAATAAGATGGTATCTTCTGTGGTAAAAAAATATGCCGCTTTATGTATGGTCTGCCTGTGTTCATCCCTGTTTTTTCTTGGCCTGTATCAGTTTAATAATAAATATAGCCAGGACACCATTCAGGCGGCAAATGGGATTCTGGCGCTTTCTGAGGAAGAACTTCAAAAGTCACCGGTGCGCTTTCTGGTATCCGGCTGGGCGTTTTATCCTGACGCGCTTTTGACCCCGGAAGAAATACGGGATGAAAGCCATTATATGCGCTACCTTTCCATTGGAGCGCAGACCAATTTCTCCAGCCCTGCAAACCCTTCTCCCTATGGCTGCGGGACTTACCAGATGACATTCTTCCTGCCGGAACGGAAGGAAGCGTATGCACTGGAAATCCCGGAAGTGTTTTCTGCTTACAACCTTTATCTGGATCATGACCTGATCCTGCAAATGGGGGAACCTGCACAGGGGACACCATTGGTTCAAAACCGCATGGTCACTTTTCATGGCGGAAAACCGTTCACACTCACCATAGCGGTCAGCAACTATGACCACTTTTACGGAGGGATTGTTTATCCGCCTGCTTTCGGAACGATGCTGGCGGTAAATACAACCAGAGGAATCCGGTTTGCATTCTGCCTGTTTGGCTGTACGGTTACCTTTGTCTGTGCGCTGCTGTCCTTTTATTTCAGCCGCCGGATGAAACAGAACAATACATCCCTGTTCGGACTGATCTGCCTTGCCATGTGCGGTCTGTCATCCTATCCTGTGCTTCATATGCTGGCTGCTGTTCCCATATTCCCCTGGTACACGATGGAACTGTTCTGTATCTATCTGGTTACCTGGCTGATCGTAGTTCTGCAAAACCGGATATGCAGGCCGGGCTTCCTGCCTGCGGCCATCAGCAATGGGGTGGGCGCTGCGTTCCTGGTATATGCGTTTGTGTATGGCATGATGGCTTCCCATCTCTCCCTTGGAGCGATTCGTTTCTTCTCTGCATCGGTCTTTTGTTATAAGGTGGCATCTGCACTCTATCTGCTTATCATCGCTGTGCTTGCCATTCACAGAGGAGAAAAACGGAGCAGGCCGATCTTCTATGCTGCGGCAGCCGCAACCTGCGCCTTTATATGGGATCGCCTTCTGCCGGTTTATGAGCCGGTTATCGGCGGTTGGTTTGTGGAATGGGGCAGCTTTTTCATAGCAGCCGCCATCGGTTATTCCCTCTGGCGCGATGTGGTAGAGGGGTATGGAAACAGCCTGATTTTTCAGGAAGAACGCAAGCAGGTCGTCCGGCAGCTTTCTATGCAGATCGAGTACAGCCGTCAGGTTTCTGAAGCAGCGGCAGAAAACAGAAGGCTGATTCACGACATCAAACACCATCTGCGCACCATAGACCGCATGGCCTCTGAACGTGGGCAGACGGAGATCTGCTCCTTCCTGTTACAGGTAGAGGAACAGGTTGCGGCAACATCGGGGCACTCCCCTGCCCAGTTCTGCAAAAATCCCGTTGTAAATGCGCTGATTGAATACTACTACGGCATGGCGCAGACACAAGGGACAGAATTTCAAGTGCGGCTCGATCTTCCCGATCAGATGCCGCTTACCGATGTGGAACTGTGTACGGTGCTGGGCAATCTTTTGGACAATGCCGTTGAGGCGTGCAGCCGCCAAAAGCAAGGGGTGCACCGCATTTTCATTGCAGGCGAAACCAAAGGCAATATGTACTTTTTGAAGATTGAAAACACTTACGACGGTCTGGCCTTGCAGGAGGGAAAAACATTCCTCTCCCGAAAGGGTACATCTGCTGATCATGGAATCGGGCTTTCCTCTGTCCGAAAAATCATTGAAGGCCATGGCGGTGATCTCGATCTTGTTCCCGGTGAGGAATCCTTTCTTGTTGGAATTACAATACAGATGTAAAAACTGTTTTTTGAGGCGCATTCAGATACGCTCGTTGGGGCCACCCCAAACCCCGGCCAGCCCGCTTTTGCTGGTCTGGCGAACACGCCTTACGGCGTGGCTTTTTCACTCCCGTTGGTCGCTGTTCCTGCACATCCGCACAGGAAGAATGGCGGCTACCGCCGCCGGAGCAAAAGTTTTCTTAGTGTGGATTTTGCATGGGGATTGACATATTTTCGTTTGCCGCGTATAATAATA
>OJAI01001104.1_pt1 | contig 15788 bp, 10 predicted proteins | sample 1588891 | NCBI WGS metagenome assembly OJAI01 (sample SAMN03283255) | human gut metagenome | biome: human-associated habitat; material: feces | host: Homo sapiens | place: USA | collected 2013 | reverse complement strand
ACACAGATACAGTTCATCCAGAACATGTTTCTATCAGCAGCTACAGCAGGGCTTGCAATACTCGGAGCACAGTATTGGGGCAAGCAGGACATAAAGGCGCTCGATGACATATTTGCTCTTGCAATCAGGATATGTGGCATAGTATCGGTGCTGTTTTTCGTGGCATGTGCATTTTTTCCACGATATCTGATGCTTATTTTCACAAACGAGCCGGTGCTTATAGATTATGGTGTAAGCTATCTGAAAATAGCTTCTTTTTCATATTTATTAACAGGTTTTTCGCAGTGTTATATAGTCATGATGAAGATATCAGAGCACGCGGGTACTGCGGCGGCAGTCAGCTCAATTACAGTGCTTATAAACATAATGCTCAATGCCATATTTATCTATGGTGCATTTGGTATCGAGAGCATGAATGTGAGGGGAGCGGCACTTGCCACGCTCATATCAAGAGTGCTGGAGCTTATGCTTTCAATCACATTTTCTTACAGACCGGGATATATCAGGCTTAAAATCAGGGAGCTTTTGGTGAGGAACAAGGAGCTGTCAGCAGATTTTATGAAGTGCTCCGGACCGATTCTCGGAGCAAGCCTTGTATGGGGAATAGGCTTTACATCGTACTCTACATTTATGGGACACATGGGAACAGACGCAGCAGCGGCCAACTCCGTCGCAGCGGTTGTGCGTGATATCATTTGCTGTCTCAGTGCAGGTATATCAAGTGCAGCAGGCATTATGATAGGAAATGAGCTTGGTGCAGGGAATTTAAAGCGTGGAAAAGCATATGGCATCAGAATGGCAAAGCTGTCATTTTTGTGTGGAGCTGTTATGACAGTGCTTATGGCGGTTTCAGCACCGGTGATTTTACATTTTGTAAAGCTCACACCGCAGGCTGCAGAGTATCTGAAGCAGTTATTCGGTGTACTTGCCTTCTACATGATTGGACGATCGGTAAATGAAATCATCATAAACGGTGTCTTTGGTTCGGGAGGAGATACGATGTTTGATATGTACTCTCTTGCTGTGACGATGTGGGGCATAGCAATACCGCTTGCAGTTGCAGGCACATATTTTTTGAACTGGCCGGTGGTTGTGGTATATGCGTGTACCTGCGTGGATGAGGTTGGAAAGATACCGTGGACACTCATACATTTTAAAAAATACAAGTGGGTAAAGGATTTGACAAGATAATGGAAAATGTATGAAAACAAGCGTGTGCGCAGGGAGTAGATCGGATTTAGCGCTAAACTGATTTAAACAAAAAGAGGATATTGAATTGCGGCATCGGCTGTCAAGGGATAGCGTAATTTATATGAGAGGGAGTATTTCATGCAGGAAATATACAGAGTAAAGACAAGTCCGGTGGCATTATCGGACAATATGATAATAGGTGAAAAATACAGGATTACATTACTGACAGAGGCGCTTGTCCGTCTGGAATACAGTGAAGATGGCGTATTCGAGGATAGGGCAACACAGACAGTATTGTTCAGGGATTTTCCAAAGACCGGCTATCATGTGGTGCGTAACGCTGATGGAATTGAGGTTCATACATCAATGCTGCACCTGATATATAATGAGAAGGAGTTCTCATCACACGGACTGAGTATACAGATTAAGGGAAACCTGAGCGCATATCACAGCATCTGGCATTATGGCGAGAAGGTGCATGATTTGCAGGGTACAGCGCGTACACTTGATGACGTAAACGGAGAGGTTGAGCTTGGACACGGTGTTGTTTCACGCTTTGGATATTCAATTCTTGATGACAGTAAATCACAGATTTTACTTGACGATGGATGGATTGAGCCAAGAAAAAAAGGTGTGTCTGATTTGTATTTCTTTGGATATGGACATGATTATAAACAGGCGCTCAATGATTTTTACAGGCTTTGCGGCAAGACTCCGATGCTTCCGCGATATGCACTGGGAAACTGGTGGAGCAGATATTATAAATACTCAGAAGAAAGCTATATGGAGCTGATGGACAAATTCGATGAAAAGAATATCCCATTCACGGTAGCAGTAATAGATATGGACTGGCATCAGGTTGATGTGGACCCTAAATACGGAAGCGGCTGGACAGGATATACTTGGAACAAAAAGCTTTTCCCGGATCCGAAGCGCTTTCTTGGAAAGCTCCATGACAGAGGAATGCATACTACCTTAAACGTACATCCTGCGGATGGTGTGCAGGGCTGTGAAGAAATGTATGTTGATATGGCAAAGGAAATGGGCGTGGACTATGAAAATGAGGACCCGGTTGTATGTGATCCGGCAAGCCCAAAGTTTATGGATGCATATTTTAAGTATCTTCATCATCCGAGAGAGGCTGAAGGTGTGGATTTCTGGTGGATTGACTGGCAGCAGGGCAGCAACTGCAAGGTTGAAGGATTGGATCCGCTATGGATTTTTAATCATTTTCATTATCTCGATAATAAAAGAGACGGCAAGCGTCCAATGACATTTTCGCGCTATGCAGGTCCGGGAAGCCATAGATATCCGATTGGATTTTCGGGAGATACACATATTACATGGGAGTCGCTTGATTTTCAACCGTATTTTACAACGACAGCGACAAACATCGGATATGGATGGTGGAGCCATGATATTGGCGGACATATGCTTGGCTACAAGGATGATGAGCTGACAGCCAGATGGACACAATATGGTATATTCTCTCCGATAATGCGTCTGCACAGCTCATGCAGCGAATTTAACGGCAAGGAGCCGTGGCGATTTAAAAAAGAGACTGAGGAAGCGATGGAGGCGGCGCTCAGACAGAGGCATTGTATGATTCCGTATCTGTATACCATGAACTATCGCAGCTATGCCGAGAATATGCCGCTGATTGAGCCTATGTATTATGAGTATCCTGAAAATGCAGAGGCTTATGAGGTAAAGAATCAGTATTTCTTTGGCAGCCAGCTTATGGTAGCACCTGTTACAACTCCACGTATTAAGGGACTTAATGTGGCAAAAACCAAAGTATGGTTCCCGGAGGGCATCTGGTATGATATCTATACAGGCATGCGCTATGATGGTGGAAGAATGCTGGAGGTTTACAGGGATTTGAGCAGCATACCTGTGTTTGCGAAGGCGGGAGGCATACTTGTGTGTGCAGATGCTGATGAGCTTGATGCAAGATCTGTTATCAAAAATCCTGATGTATTATGTGTCAGGGTATTCCCGGAGGCTGATGGTGAGTTTGAGCTATACGAGGATGACAATGAATCCTGCGGATATGTGGATGGCAGATGTGTGACCACAGCTATGAAATATTCTGCGGATAAAGATATGTTTGTCATTTCTCCGGCAGATGGAGATACATCATTAATACCTGACAACAGAACCTATAAGCTTGTCTTTGAAAGAAGAACCGAGACAGCAGCCGATAAGGTAAAGGTATCTGTGGATGGTAAAGAGGTATTGGCAAAGAATAAATATGATAAAGAAAACAGAAAGCTCATCGTTACTGTAAATGCATCGACAGCGAGCAAAATAAGCGTTGCAATATCGAAAGACACAGTAGCGCTTGATAATCAAATCGAAAAAAGATGCTTTGATTTCCTGAATCAGGCAGAGATAGGCTTTGTGCTAAAGGATGAAATCTACGGTCTTATTACATCGGGAAAGAAAACAACAGTGATTTTATCAGAGCTCAAGGCAAAGGAGCTTGATACAGAGCTGTATGGTGTATTGACAGAGATACTTACAGCCTGATGCTATTGATTTTAAATTTGTATTTTGTAGAAAGTTGCTGGCTACACTGTTAGATGTGAACAGTAACAGTCACCGGTCATACTAGGTGTGACCGGTGACTTTCTTTGTTGTAAAAATTAAAATTGATGATACTATTATAGTAAACGGAAGTATTTTTATAAGAAACATCAGGAGAAACTATATAATTCAAGGGAGGATTATGCAATGGGAAATTCATATAAGAACTGTAAAATACAGGACAACACAGCAGAGCTGATCTACGAGAACGGCAGTCTGTTTGTTACCATATTTGAAAACAACATAGTGCATGTTGCACAAAAACCCGGCATCGAAAGTGTTGCAATAGAAGAGGGCTTTATTCCGAAGGCTGCCACACCGGACGTGACCTGCAAGGATACGTCTGATGCCAAGGGGACCGCAGCAGAAGCCGGTGTAAGCGATGCAGCAGCTAAAGCAGTCATCCGCGCAAGGGATATTACTGTATATGTGAAGGATAACGAGAAGCTTGATATTTATTACAAAGGGAAGCTTGTGCTTTCAGATTATGAAACAGCACGCAAAAAGAGTGAGAAGAATCCGTACGAGGATCTTGCCATCGCAGAGCTTGAGGGACATACTGTCGGAAAAGATGAAGAAAAAACTGACGCTGTTACCATCATCAAAAAGCTTGGAAAGGATGATGCTATTTACGGTCTGGGAGATAAGCCGGGATGCCTCAACAAGCGTGGATATTCATATGTAAACTGGAACACAGATGATCCTGCGCCACATGTGGACAGCTTCAAATCGCTGTACAAATCAATACCATTTTTTATCGTGTTGGGCGATGAATATTGCTATGGAATTTTTGCGGATAATACCTACAAGACAACCTTTGATTTCGGTTATGAAAACACAGATTACTATTTCGTCGAGCATGAGAAGGGCGAGCTGGACTACTATTTTATGCCGGGAAATGATATGGCAGAGGTGGTAGGACTTTATACATCACTGACAGGCACCACACCGCTTTATCAGAGATGGATATACGGTAGCCATCAGAGCCGCTGGGGCTATTACACACAGGATGAGGTGCTTGATATAGCTGACAAATTCCGCGAGTTTGATATCCCATGCGATGTGATACATATGGATATCGATTACATGAATGGCTACAGGGTATTCACCTTTGATGACAAGAAATTCCCGGATGTAAAGGGCCTTTCAGAAAAGCTTGCTGACAGGGGTGTAAAGCTCATATCCATCATTGACCCGGGTGTGAAAAAGGATGAGGATTATTTCATGTACAAAGAGGGCATGGAGATGGATGCATTTGCACATGATATAGATGGCAGTGTATATGAAAATGCTGTCTGGCCGGGAACATCGGTATTTCCGGACTTCACAAAGCAAAGCGTCAGAAGCTGGTGGGGAGACAAGACAAAGATACTTCTCGAGCACGGTATCAGTGGCATATGGAATGATATGAATGAGCCTGCAAGCTTCAACGGACCACTGCCGGATGATGTGCAGTTTGAGTATGGAGCACATGAAAAGGTTCACAATATTTACGGACATTTTATGGCAAAAGCCACATATGAGGGACTTGCGAAAAATGATGGTGGAAAACGTCCGTTTGTACTTACCAGGGCTGCATATGCCGGAAGCCAGAAGTACTGCGGTGGCTGGACCGGAGACAATCACAGCATCTGGGCGCATATAGCACTTTCGCTCGAGCAGGTGTGCAATCTGTCAGTCAGCGGACTTGCCATGTGCGGCAGCGATATAGGCGGTTTCGGAAGTGATACTACACCGGAGCTTCTTGTCAGATTTTATGAGGCAGCAGTATTTGTGCCGTTTTTCAGAAATCATTCAGCGATGGGAACACGCAGACAGGAGCCTTGGCAGTTTGACGAGACTACGATAGATGCAGTCAGAAAGACAGTAAAGCTCAGATACAGATTTATCCCATATATCTATGATCTGGCACATGAGTGTGAAAAGACAGGAGCACCTATCGTGCGCCCGCTCGTATACGAGTATCCTGCAGATAAGCATGTGAGAAATATTTCCGATGAATATATGCTCGGAAGCTTTGTACTGGTTGCGCCTGTGATCGCACCGGGCAAGGAGGCAAGAGAGGTTTATCTGCCTGACGGCGACTGGTATGATTACTACACAGGCGAAAAATACAGTGGCGGCAGATATATTTTAGCAGATGCACCACTGGATAAAGTGCCGGTCTTCATAAAAGCAGGAGCCATTATCCCTGTTGCAGACGGAGAAATCCGCTCTACAGAGGACATTACAGAGGATAAGATCAGCATACTGACATATCCGGGCAAGGGCAGCTTCGTGCATTATCAGGATGACAATGAGACGTTTGCATACAGAAATGGTGCGTATAATGCTGTTGAGTATACCCTGGATGGGGATAAGCTTGATAAGAAAGTGTTGCATAAGGGATTGTAAAAATACATAACCTTAAATTTAAAATTCAATATCAACCTCAACAGGGCAGTGGTCTGAACCGAGCACATCGGTATGGATTGCTGCCTTTTGCAGCTTATCATTGATGCGCTTTGATGTGATAAAGTAGTCGATACGCCAGCCTGCGTTCTTCTCGCGAGCCTTAAAACGGTATGACCACCAGGAATATATACCCTCGGCATCTGGATAAAAATATCTGAAGGTATCGGTAAAGCCGGAACCTAAAAGCTCCGTCATTTTAGCACGTTCCTCGTCTGAAAAACCTGCATTCTTGCGGTTTGTTTTTGGATTTTTCAGGTCGATTTCATTGTGTGCGACATTCAGATCACCGCACAGTACGACAGGCTTTTTGGCATCGAGAGTTTTAAGATATTCTCTGAAATCATCCTCCCACTGCATACGGTACGGCAGCCTTTTCAGCTCATTCTGTGAGTTTGGTGTATAGCAGGTTACGAGATAGAAATTGTCATATTCGAGTGTGATGACACGTCCTTCCTTATCATGCTCCTCAATGCCTATGCCGTAAGACACAGATAATGGCTCATTTTTTGCGAAAATGGCTGTGCCGGAATAGCCTTTTTTCTCGGCATAATTCCAGTACTGGTGATAGCCCGGCAGGTCAAGGTCAATCTGTCCCGCCTGCAGCTTGGACTCCTGAATACAAAAGAAATCCGCATCTATACTGTTAAAAAAATCAAGGAAACCTTTCTGGACGCATGCGCGCAGTCCATTTACATTCCACGATATAAATTTCATGTCTTAATCCTCCATATCACTGCAATAAATTATCATATATTTTTCGCTTAAACATGACATTTTCCTAATAAAATTACAAAATCGCATTTTTTATTTTGATGATTTACTACAAAATCGCATTTTCTTTTTGGCAATTTTACTACAAAATCGCATTTTTTAAAAGAGGTTTGAATCTGCAGATTACACTTTTTATATAAAATCGTTACTGTTCACACCGAACAGTGTGACCAGCAACATAAAATACGTATAATAGAGGAAGAAAATACGTAAGAAAATACGCAAGATAAAGTCGGTTCATAAGCTGCACCAAGCTGGTGCAGAAATCAGAAATATGTGAAAATATGACATAAATATAATAAATCCGCTACACTATATCATATGATTACGCACATGATATAATGCAGCGGATTTTATTGTTGATTATTTTAAAGCTCAAGTAAAATTTTTTACAGCACATCGCTTCCATCAGGAATCTTTGAGATGACAGTTCTGTTGATCCTGATTAAGAATAATGTCGAAACAGTAAAGGATATCACCTCTGCTATCGGGAAAGCCCACCATACTGCGTGAAGTCCACCGAGCTTTGAAAGGATGTATGCTGCCGGAATTAAAACCACAAGCTGACGCATGATTGATACGATCATGGAAAAGACTGCTTTTCCCAAAGCCTGGAATACTGTGCCGACGATAATACAAAACCATGCGATGAGGAAATGCACGCCGATTATTCTGAGCGCCGGAACACCGATTTGGAGCATATCGTCAGAGGCGCTGAACATTCCAAGAAGCACCTGTGGTATGAACTCAAAGCAGGCAAAGCCAACGAAGAGCAGACAGAATGCTGTTATCAGGCTGACCTTTATTGTTTTAACCATACGCTTTCTGTTCTGAGCACCGTAGTTGAATGCGATGATAGGTGTGATTCCGTTGTTCAGTCCGAATACAGGCATAAAGAAGAAGCTCTGCAGCTTGAAATAAACACCGAAAACAGCAGCGGCAGTCGATGAAAAGCCGATAAGTATTCTGTTCATGGCATATGTCATTACTGAGCCTATAGACTGCATGATGATCGACGGAATACCGATAGCATAAATGGTTCCCATGATTTTGAAATCCGGGCTGTAGCCCTTGAAGCTCAGGCTGATTTCATGATTGAATTTGTGGTTGCAGGCAAAGGCAACAACGGCGGCTACGCACTGTCCCACAACGGTTGCCACGGCTGCACCGGTAGCACCGAGCTTAGGGAAGCCAAGCAGTCCAAAGATCATGATAGGATCCAGAATGATATTTGTGATGGCACCGCAAAGCTGTGAGGTCATGCTGAAAATAGTTCTTCCTGTCGATGTAAGCACCCTCTCAAAAAAGATTTCCGCAAAAATACCAAATGAAAAAATCATAACAGTACTCAGGTAGCTCACACCCATATCCATGATTTCGACATCAGCATTTCCAATCTGACTCATGTAAAAAGGCTTTACGATTGTAAGTCCGAGAATCAGAAATATTACGTAGCTGAATGCATATAGCACGGCACCGTTGATGCCGATTTTGTTGGCCTCGTCGTATTTATGGGCGCCGAGGGACTTTGACAGCAGCGCGTTTACACCTACACCTGTACCGGTTGCGACAGCGATGATGAGTGTCTGCAAAGGGAAGGCAAGTGAAACTGCTGTGAGTGCGTTTTCGGACAGCTTTGCAACGAAAATACTGTCCACGATGTTGTATAGAGCCTGTACGAGCATGGAAATCATCATAGGCAAAGACATGTTAAATACAAGTCTGCCGATAGGCATGGTTCCCATCTTGTTCTCTGTTACAGGGGCTGAATTTGTTTCCTGACTCATAATTCCTCCTATTGTAAATGATTGTTAATTTAAAACTCCTACATTATATATGTACGAAGCTTTAGTTATTAAAATTAAAATCACCGGTAGATTAGCCGGTGTTTAAAATGTGCAACAAAGCGCCAATTACATATAATACCATGACTGCAGGATACTTTCAAGGTATTATATAACTGTTAAATCATATCATAATAGTTAATGAAAAAATGCCTCAAAAAGTATAGCATTGCAGGGTATAAATTACGATAACCGCTTGACAAAATGACAGAGAGATATATAATTAGTTCAAAAATGAATAATTCAAAAATGTATAACGAAGCAGCAAAATAGGAAAAGAAAAGAAGGAATATCACATATGAAATTTAACTTTGAGTTTGCAGAGAAGATTTCGCGAACCTACAGCGATGAGTGCAGACCACTGTGCCATGAGCTGAAGCTTCCGCAGACAGCCTTTGATATACTCATGTTTCTGGCGAACAATCCGGAATATAAGACGGCAAGGGATATAGTTGAAATAAGAAAAATCAAGGCAAATCTTGTGTCTGTAAATGTTGATAAGCTTGTGAATGAAGGCTATCTGGAGAGAAAACCTGTGGAAAATGATAGGAGGAAGACGGAGCTTGTCTGTACAAAAAAGGCCGGGACTGTCATTGAAAGAGGAAGGCGTATACAGCAGCAGTTTACAGCAAATCTGTTTGCAGGGATAGATGAGGAGCAGAAAAAGCAGCTGACGATTGTTATGGAACAGCTTGAGAATAATATGGATGAAATAATCAGGAGGAAATCACACAAATGAGCACATTAATAACTATAATAGTAACATTTTTTGCCGGTATGGGCGCAGGCCTTGGAACTGGCTTTGCGGGACTAAGCGCAGCAGCAGTAATAAGCCCTATGCTCATTACATTTTTGGGAATGGATCCTTATATGGCAGTGGGAATAGCCCTGTCGTCTGATGTACTTGCCAGCGCAGTGTCAGCCTATACATATGGAAAGAACAAGAACCTTGATGTAAAAAACGGGCTCATAATGATGGTCACGGTTTTATGCTTCACGGTTGTCGGGAGCTATGTATCAAGCCTCGTGCCGTCAGCAACAATGGGCAACTTTTCGGTATTTATGACATTTTTACTCGGAATCAAGTTTATAGTCCGTCCTGTCATGACAACAAAGGAGGCCATGCAGGGAGTTTCAGCTAAAAAGAGAGCTGTCCAGTCAATCATCTGCGGCGTGCTTATCGGATTTATCTGTGGCTTCATAGGTGCGGGAGGCGGTATGATGATGCTCCTCATCCTCACATCAGTGCTTGGCTATGAGCTTAAGACTGCAGTCGGAACGAGCGTATTTATCATGGCATTTACAGCCTTTACAGGAGCTGCCTCGCACTTTGCCATCGGTGGAAAACCGGACTGGTTTGTGCTGCTTTTATGTATTGCATTTACACTCCTTTGGGCGAGAATTGCAGCGGTCTTTGCAAACAAGGCATCCGCAAAAACCTTAAACCGTGCTACAGGTATTGTGCTTGTAATACTTGGCATCGTGGTATTTGCATTTTCACTTCTGAGCTGATTTTTCTTGAATATATAACTGTAAGCCCCGGCTGCCCGACCGGCACACACAGCTTCCCCGCGTGCGAATAGCGAAGCTGCTTAGATACTGTAGAAATTATGCCATGAAACACAGAAACGCTCCTGCATGGACGCAGGGGCGAGGAGAACCGCGCCACGGACGGCGCGTTTCGACGGTTTCGTCAGGCATAGAAGCCCTTCAAGCATAATTCCGTACAGTATCTTAGTAGCGCAGCGTAGCACGCGGGGAAGCTGTGTGGCCGGTCGGGCAGCCGGGGCTTACATCATTACATAAAACAAGATAAAAATCATCATACGTATTTTGAGGGAATTGCGAAAAAATCATACCATTTTGTGCAAAACCACATATTTAATAGAAAGATTCACATAAAGATTATTGAGAATACAGTATTGTGCCCTTAGAAAAATAGTACTATACTAAATTCATCTGACGAATTCAGACTTGAGTATAAATAATAATATGATTAAAGGGTCAAAAGGTATCATAAGATAGGAGGAAATAACAAACTATGTCTTCAAAAAAAGATGCGATGAAAAAGAAATTGGAAAACATGCATTTGGGTGAAAGGATTAACTATGGCTATAGAATGGTTATTACCATGATGCTTATTTCGGGACTGCTTTCGATTGCGGTCATTGGTGTGTTGTTTTTCAATATGTTAAACTATGTAAACAAGGTAAATGCTGCCGATCAGGCGGTTAAGACATGTAGAATAAATGTAAATGCAGCGGCTAGAAATGTAAGAGAGATGGCACTTAATCCTGACAAATCAACATATGACGACTATGAGCAGGGCGCAAAAGAAAAGCTTGAAGATGTTGATGTGCAGTTAAAAACAATAAAAAAATCAGGTATCGTTCCTGAGAATCAGTATAATGAATATTCAAAGGCTCTTTCTGACTGGGCGAATATCGGATACTCAATCATGGATAAGATTAAAGCCGGACAGAAGGATGAGGCTGTTGATCAGATTATCAATGAGTGTACACCAAAGTTAAATAAAACAGTTGAGCTTGCAAAGGAAATCAACAAGCTGACTGACGAAAGAAGCCATCAGGCAGTTGTAAGGACATATGTATGTGCTGCAGTCGGACTCATAGTCATCATTATCTGTCTGATATGTGCATGGCAGTTGACAAAGAGAACAGGAAAGATCGTGCTTGATACAATCCTTGAGCCATTACATGCAATCGAGGAAGTGGCAAAGGAGCTGACAGAAGGAAATCTTCACAGCACACTTGATTACCGTTCAGAGGATGAAATCGGTAGATTGGCACACAGCATGAGAAAGTCTATCCGTATTCTCGGCTCATATGTGGATGATATAGACAGGTCGATGAAGCTCTTTGCGGACGGACATTTTGATGCACAGCCGGAAGTAGAGTGGAGAGGCGATTTTGTAGGTATTTTACATTCATTTATGGAATTTGAAAAAAGTATGGCAGTCACCATAAAGGGAATCCAGAATGTATCAAGCGAGGTTTCAAGTGCGGCAGAGCAGGTAGCTGCAAGCTCAAATGACCTTGCAGACGGTGCAACCAATCAGGCTGCGGTTGTAGAGGAACTGACAGCGACGGTTGAGGGAGTTTCAGAGCAGGTGGAGCAGAATTCAAAGAGTGCAAAGGAAATCAGTGGAAGAGTGGATGAGCTTGGAGGTGCAATTTGGGAAAGCAATGGAAAGATGCAGGAGATGGTTACATCTATGCATGAAATAAACGAAGCCTCTAAACAGATAGATCAGATTATATCAACCATTAATGAGATTGCATCACAGACCAACCTGCTTGCATTAAACGCTTCTATTGAGGCAGCAAGAGCAGGGGAGGCAGGAAAAGGCTTTGCGGTTGTGGCAAATCAGGTAAATATGCTTGCCGATCAAAGTGCACAGGCTGCAAAGGAATCAGCTGCGCTTATAGAGACATCTGTGCAGGCTGTTGAAAAAGGCATGAATATTGCAGAGCAGACAGCTTCACAGCTTGAAGAAGTAGCAGAGAACTCTAAGGTGATTACAAAAGAGGTGACTAATATAGCTGATACACTGGAGACCCAGACCAGTGAGATCAAGCAGATTAACGAAGGAATTGAGCAGATCAATGATGTTGTACAGACCAATTCAGCAACATCACAGGAGTGTGCGGCTGCGAGCCAGCAGATGAGCAGTGAATCAGAAAATCTGAGTGAAATGATAGCAAAATTCAAAATCTCAGACATTGAAGAGTAATATAATAGAAGGTGAAATTTAATGAGGGCTTTTGATGCATATAAAATACTTGACGAGCAGGAGGCAGGAAGTCTGATAGACTTAATTGCACCTTGTATGGATGATTATCTGTATATTATAGATTTAAAGAATGATACACTGAGGATATCACAGTCAGCGGTAGAGCGTTTTATGCTTCATGATAAATTTATGAATGATGCAACAAAGCATCTTCGTACATTGGTTTATGAGAAAGACCGTAAGCTGCTCGAAAATCACAAGCGTAAAATATATGATGGAAAAGAAAAAAGGTACAACGTGCTATGTCGTTTGATGAACAGCAAAAATCTCCCGGTATGGATTAACTGCCGTGGGGAGGTCATCAATGACGAGGCGGGGAAACCACGATATATTATAGGCTGCATGAACGAGACAGGAACAAGGCAGCGAGCTGACAATATCAGTGGGCTGTTAGGTGAAAAGGAGATGGCATCATATCTCTATTCACAGCCTAAAGAGAAGCTGTCAGGTTATTTCATACAGATTGGAATTGACGATTTTGGGATAATCAATAATGTTCAGGGTCAGATATATGGCAACTACATACTTAAAAGAGTGGCCGAATGCATAGCAGAATGTCTCTCAAGCGGTCAGAGAATATATCATCTTGTTACAGATAAGTATATGCTTGTGGATATGCTTAGCAAATCGCAGGATGATGTGGTGCAGTTGTTCAAAAGGATAGGTGAAAAAATTGATGAGTTTATAGTTGATGAAAACTATAAATCAATCTTTTCGATTTCTGCCGGAGTGACAGATATATCAACACTGGCAGAGGACGCAATAGAGTGCAGGAAAAAGTCGGATTTTTCTTTAAAATGCGCAAAAAAAAGAGGCGGAGGAAGCCTTTATTTCTTCGAGGAAGAGGATTATAAAGTGTCATTGCGCAAAAATACCATCCTGAGTGCGCTTCGTAGCGCAACTGTAAATGATTTTGAAGGCTTTGAGGTATATTATCAGCCTATCTTAGATAGTGCTGATCGAATAATCGGTGCAGAGGCACTTTTACGGTTTTTCATGCATTCGGATGAGGGCGATGAAATGATTTCCCCGGTTGAGTTTATTCCTTTACTGGAGAAGAGCAGGCTCATCATTCCGGTTGGAGAGTTTGTATTGAACGAAGCAGCAAAAATGTGCCGTGAAATGCAGCAGTATATTGCGGATTTCAGGGTAAATATCAATGTATCATATATACAGATTATGCGTGGAAGTATGGCAAATAAAATCCTTACTGCTATCCGGGCAAACAATCTGAGACCTGAATCCATCTGTATCGAAATGACAGAGAGTGGATTCATGGATATGACGCCATGTTTTTGCAGCTTCAGGAAAAAGCTTGATGAGAATAATATCCAGTTCATAATAGATGATTTTGGAACAGGCTATTCAAATCTTCGCTATATCAGTGAGATGAACCCGGACTATGTAAAGATAGATAAGGATTTTACGGCAAGGGCGATGAGCAGTGAGAAGGACTATGAGCTGTTCAGAAAGATTATAGAGATGGTTCACAGTATAAATATAAAAATCTGCATTGAGGGAATTGAGAAGGAAGAGTGGGCTTGCGCAATGAAAGAAATCCATGTAGATTATATGCAGGGATATCTGTATGGCAGACCATGCGAAAAAGGCGTGTTTTTAAACAACTATGGGATATAAGGAATATTTTCCGGGAGTTACAGACAAAAAGAATGCCAATGAAATATTTGAAAGAATATTTAAACGTACAGAAAAACTAAACATCAAGGTATTGGGCAACAGGAGGCAAGTCACATGCAAAATTCCAAAGAAAAAACTCTTTCTGCGTGAAGCTATGCGAGCACTCGCATCACGTAATGTGATCACCATACGCCAAGGCTCCGGTTCATATGTTTCCGCCACTCCCGGGATGATTGATGATCCATTCGGCCTGACCTTTGTTGAAGATAAACAAAAGATGATTAAAGATCTGATGGAAATCAGATTTCTAATCGAACCATCCATAGCTGCCATGGCAGCTATCCGTGCAGATGAGACAGATATCAAAAACATACTTACTGCATGTGAAAATACCGAAAAGCTCCTTCTTGCAAATAAAAATCACGCTGAAAAGGATATAGCATTTCATACTGCTATTGCCTTAAGCAGCAAAAATATAGTTGTTCCAAAGCTGGTTCCTATCATCAACAGTTCAATTCCTCTGATCCGTGAGTCTGCAAAATTCACCATGCGTGATGAAACCATCGAAATTCATCGTGAAATTGCAGATGCAATTGCAGCCCACGATGCCGTCCGTGCCCACGATGCGATGTATCTGCATCTGATCTACAACCGGAAGCATATAAAATCCATAAATTAATGACTGTCCGGTTATCACCGGCCACACTGCGATGTGACCGGCAGTACCATATTTTATGGTTCTGGCGCTTGAAATAGTCGCCCAGCAACCTGTTTACATTATACATCATAAGTCATTTTGGTTGGAATGTCAAAGTATTGCTAATGATAAAACATAAAGTTGATATGTTACTACATAAGAAAGAAGGATGAAATTATGTATGAAATGAAACCAGAATATTATATCGGAATAGATATGATTGATGAAGAGCACAAGCAGTTATTTAAATATGCAGATGAGGCATATGAACTGCTGCATGATGAGTTTACACCGGATAAATATGATAAGATGGATATCATCTTGGAGAAGCTCCGTGACTACACAGTAAAGCACTTTGCTGACGAGGAGCAGTACATGGAATCAATACATTACAAGAAGATGTTTACACAGAAGGTTCAGCATATGGAATTTGTACAAAAGCTGGATGAGTTCATTGAGCATCACAGTGATGAGGAGATAGATCAGGATGAGCAGATTATGGGAATCCTTAAATACCTCACAGACTGGCTGATAAACCATATCCTGTATGTTGACTGCCAGATACCGAAGCCACAATAAAGTACCTGAGTTTTAGCAAAGAGTAAGGAACGCAGGTCATCGCCTGCCGCACAACGCACATACTCCCCGTAAGCGAATAGCGAAGCGGCTTAGATACTGTAGAAATTATGCCATGAAACACAGAAATGCCCAGCCATGGACGGCTGGGCAAGGCGTTATGCGCCATGGACGGCGCATAAAAGCCGGTTTCGTCAAGCAAAGAAACCCTGCA
>OJAI01001092.1_pt1 | contig 16005 bp, 10 predicted proteins | sample 1588891 | NCBI WGS metagenome assembly OJAI01 (sample SAMN03283255) | human gut metagenome | biome: human-associated habitat; material: feces | host: Homo sapiens | place: USA | collected 2013 | reverse complement strand
AATGGGCATCACTGGCTGCTGGCCCTCCGGGTCGGTCAGATGTCCGATGGCCCGGGCCTCATAGTAGTTGTCGATGATCTGGTTCACGATCCGTTTGCGGTCACGGAGCGGAGTCTGCAGGTTGGCCAGCTGCTCCTGCCGGATGCCGCAGCTGTTGCTGCCGTGGTCGCCGAACAGGATGTAATACTCCTGCTCGATCTCCAGCGGTGCAGCCTGATGCAGATAATAATCCGCCAGTACCCTCCGCTTCTTTTCGGTGCTGAAGCCCTTGATATCCTCCATGCCGCGCGGAAAGAGTTCCGGATGCCGGATCCACATTTCATAGGGCCCCACCGGCAGGTGCAGAGTATCGAATACATCCAGATAATCCTCCAGCGCAATGCGGATCTCGCCCCGCTCCCATTTCTGAATGGTGCGCTTGTCCCGCCCCAGCATATCCGCAAGCTCCTGCTGAGATCTGCCCGCCACGTTCCGGGCAAAGGCAATGGCTTCCCCGATTCGGTTCCGGTAGTTGGTCATATTCTTTCCCTCCTGACACACACTTGTACACCAGGCATTCCAACGTCTGGCGACATAAAATACTTTCCTCTGATAAAAGGATAATGGTTTGTCCCGCCTTCTGTCAAGAGTTGCAAATTCAATCACTTCACGTCAAATTTTTGTTAAATGTGTCATCCAAGCCGGGCAGCCGCCTTTTTTGCAGAGATTTTGCCGCTCCGTGGGGCATCCGCCCCCTGTCTTAAACAACGTTCGGGCCATTTTGTCCTTTTTCACCTGCCGGAGGCGGCCGGATGTGTCAGGTACGCCACAACACGCAACGCAAAATATTTTTTGTAAAAAATTCCTCTTCGGCAAGTTTTTCCCAGCGCATCCGTTTCCATACACGCAAAAACCGCCCATAGCTGTCAAAAACAGCCATGGGCGGGTGCTTTTTCTTTATGCCAGTTTATTCAGCCTTACGGCAACGTAGGGGTCAGGGAGCTTGAGCTCGTCAGCAAGGTCGGCTTCAGATTCGTACTTCTCCGCCGCCATGCCCACCACAACGCTGCACACGTCAAAGCGTCCGGCGGGCGAAAGGGCCGTGACCTTGGCTTCTCCATCGGCAATGGCGGTCACCACGCCATCCGCATCCACGGTAACGACACCCGGGTTGCTGCTGACCCATGTAATGGGCACGCTGCCGCCGCCTTCCACCGCAACGGTGGCCGTCAGACGTTCCTGGGTGCCCACGGTGCGGAGCAGCAGGTCACTCTTGTTCAGGGTCACCTTGCCGATATCCGAAGTCACCGTGACGCTGCACCGCAGAGCCTGGCCGTTGGAGACCATTGCCGTGATGGTGGTGGTGCCCGCTGCCTGAGCCGTGACAAGGCCCTTGTCGCTGACTGTGGCAACCTCAGGGTTGCTGCTCATCCACTGGTAGACATAGAGGAAGGAGTGGTCGCTGTTGGTCAACTGGAGCTGATGGGTGGGGTGCAGGTCATTGTACTGCAGCACAAGACTCAGGCTGGTGGTATCCAGCGTGGGCTTTTTTCTGGCTGCTTCTTCATTTTTGCGGGTCACGGTCACCTTGCAGGCGGCGCGTTCGCCGTGGTCGGAGATGGCGGTGATGATGGCAGTGCCCGCATTGCGGCCCGTCACCTTGCCGTCGCCATCCACCGTGGCAACATTGGAGTTGCTGCTCATCCAGACGATGAAGTAATAATCGCTCTGTCCGCTGGTGTACAGGTAGCCCTTGGGGCGGGGGTCATCATCTGTGATCTCAAGCTCCATCTCAGTCAGCTCCAGTTCCAGCTTGGAGCCGGTTCCGGTCAGGCCTGTCAGCACACCGGGCGCGGCCTGCGCGGGCAGAGGGGCAGCCAGCAGGGCCCCGCTCAGAGCCAGCAGGGCCAGAAGCCGCCCCGCGGTTTGGAATTTCCATTTCATTGGGTCGAACTTCCCTCCTTGTTTCATCCCATGGGATCAAAGGAATGCCGCACACATGGAAAAATTTCGCGTCCATGATTTTTCTCACTATTGATTTATTTTACACGTCCGGCCAATGTGGGTCAAGTTTTTCGCCCAAAGTGCTGTGCTTTCGCACCCGATTTCGTCGGGAATTCCAGTTTTTTCCGATTTTTTTGTGCAGAACATCAGGGCCAAAAGGCGCTCAGTCACCTCCGGTGACAGCTCCCCTGATAGGGAGGCCAGGTTCACGCGCTTTCTTCGGTGTAATACTGTGCCTGGGCGTTCCACAGTTCGTAATACTTTCCATCCGGCTCCCCCAGCAGTTCCTCATGAGTGCCCTGCTGGACGACCTCGCCGTGGTCGAACACGGCGATCTCATCACAGAACTTGCAGGAGGACAGCCGGTGGCTGATATAAATTGCAGTCTTATCGCCCGCGATCTCGTTGAACTTTGCGTAGATCTCCGCTTCAGCCACCGGGTCCAGGGCGGCGGTAGGCTCATCCAGCACGATGAAAGGTGCATCCTTGTACAGGGCCCGGGCAATGGCGATCTTCTGGGCCTCGCCGCCCGAGATGGTCACGCCATCCTCGTCCAAATCTTTATAAAGGCAGGTGTCCAGCCCCTTGGGCATCCGGGCCAACCGGTCGGAAAAGCCCGCTTTTTGCAGGCAGTCGGCGGCACGGGCGACATCATAATGCTGGGCCGTGGCAACATTCTGGCCCAGCGGCAGGGCGAACAGCTTGAAATCCTGGAACACCACCGAGAAGATATCCATGTACTCATCGTAGCGGTACTTACGGATGTCGATGCCGTTGAGCAGGATGACACCCTCGGTGGGGTCGTATAGGCGGCAGAGCAGCTTGATGAAGGTGGTCTTGCCGCTGCCGTTCATGCCCACCACAGCCAGCCGCTCCCCCACCTTGAAGGTCATGCTCAGGTGGCGCAGGGCATATTGCTCGCTGCCGGGGTACCGGAACGAGACATCCCGGAACTCCACGGTATACTGGCGGTCGCTCCGCTTTTCGGTGGTCAGGCTGCCCTTGTACATCTTGTTGGGCAGGTCAAGATAGTCATAGAGCGTTTTCAGGTAGGGGGCGTTGAATCTGCAGTCGCCCACGGCGGTGAACAGCCCGCCGATGCCCACAAAAAAGTTGGTGGCTACGCCCACATACTGGGTCACAGCGCCCAGACCAAAGGCCCCGCCGTAGGCCTTCAGGCATACAAAGAGGTAGGCAAGACCCATGAGCAGAGCCGAAACGGCGTTGCCCGTGGCATTCAGGATGCCGAATTTTCCCTTGCGGGCCCGCTCAAAGGCAGGCATGGAGACGGCGGCGTGATCTTTCAAAAACTCGAACTGGTCGTACATCCGCACGTCCAGCGCCTTTTTGTCGTCCCGACATACCCCCATGAGGAAGGCCCAGAGCCGGTTGCCCCAGCGGCCCTCCTCCTCGATATCCGGGCTGCTGATGTCCGCGCTGGAAGCGCACACCGGCGAGAGACACGCCACGGACAGAATCAGCACCAGCACTGCCGGAACACAGAGCGGGCTGTTGAGGACTGTCAGCGGGCCAGCGGGCACCCTGGCCGTGAACAGCCCCACCGACAGCACCGCGCCGCCCAGAATACGGAATACCGCCGCGGATACACTGTCCAGCAGCGCCACAGCGTTAGGATTGCCGCCGCTGCAGAAGTTTTCGCTCTGCTGGATGAAATTGTAGAGGTCGTAGACCTGCTGACTGTCCTCGTCGGCATAATCCATGGACATCTGCTTTTCCATAAAGCAGTCATGGCCCAGCTGCCAGTCCAGCTGTTCCCGCTCCGCGCTCTTCCAGTGGAGCAGGACCGACCGCACCAGCGTGAGCAGAGCGGTCACGCCCAGCACCCACGCCACATCCACGGCAAGGGCCTGCGGGTCCCGCGCGTCCGACAGCTCAGCCACCAGCCGGGCCGAGAACCAGACCACGGCATAGGGGCTGACGGCATCCGCCAGTGCCCACAGCACGGTGGACAGCACAAATCGGGGCGTATTTTTCCAGTAAAAGCGCCAGGCCCGCAGGGTCAGCCGGACGCTTTCCTTCAGGGTCATTTTTTCTTCGTTCATACAGCCTTGCCCTCCTTGTAATATTTGCTCTGCACCGCAAACAGCTTGGCATAGCCGCCGTTTTTGGCCATCAGCTGGTCGTGGGTTCCCTCCTCGACCACACGGCCGTTTTCAAGGAAGAGAATGCGGTCACAGAAACGGGTGGAGGCCAGTCGGTGGCTGATGAACAGGCTGGTGCGGCCCCGGGTCATCTCGTTGTACTTCTGGTAGATATCATCCTCGGCGATGGGGTCAAGGGCGGCAGTGGGCTCATCCAGCACAAGAATAGGCGCGTCTTTATACAAGGCCCGGGCCAGCATCAGGCGCTGGGTCTGGCCGCCGGAGAACTCCACGCCGTCCAGATAGACATCCCGGCCCACATGGGTCTTGATCCCCGCCGGGAGGGATGTGATTTTTTCCGTCAGCCCTGCCTGGTCAAGACAGTACCGCACCTTTTCCTCGTCGATGCCGTCCATGGCCTGGGCCACATTCTCGGCCACCGTGCAGGAGAGCACGCTGAAATCCTGAAAGACCGCTTCAAACAGCTTGTAGTAATCCCGGCGGTTATACTGCCGGATATCCTGCCCGTTCAGCAGAACACGCCCCCCGGTGGGGTCAAGGAAGCCGCACATCAGCTTGACCAGTGTCGTCTTGCCAGCGCCATTCAAGCCCACGATGGCCAGGTTCTCGCCGGGGTGCAGTGTCAGGCTCATGTGGGCGATGGTGTTTTTCTCCGCACCGGGGTAGCGGTAGCTCACATCCTCCAGCTGCAGCTCATAGGGCATATCCAGCCGCTTTTCCAGCGGGATGCCCTCCTCAAACCGGAAGGGTTCCGGCAGTTCGAGGAACTCCCGGATGGTGGAGATGTCCAGGCTCTGCTTGCGCAGGAGGGCAAACTGCTCCATCAGGCCTGTGACCCACTGGGCAAAGCCGGAGGCCGCACCGAAGTAGAGCAGGAATTCCGACACCGGCAGGCCCCTGGTCACGGTGAGCCAGAGCAGATAAGCATAGGCCGCACCGTTGCGCACCAGCAGCAGGGCCAGGTCGATGAGGTTGGCGGTCAAGTAGGCGCGCTCCCGCTTTTCGAGAAAGGCATAGTTGAGCCGCAAAGCAGAATCGTACAGATCAGTGAGCCACTGCCGCAGGCCGAAGATGCGGATATCCTTGCCGAACTCGCGTCCCTCGGCGGTGTTGCGCAAGTAATGCAGGCTCCGGGTGATCTTTGCCCCCTCCTCCCGGTGGCGGTAGCCCCACTCGTTGATATTCCTGGTGGAAAAATAGCTCACCACAGCGGTCAGGGCCGTCAGGACACAGAGCCAGGGGTTCAGCCCGGACAGCAGAGCCAGATACACCCCGAAGCCGATGAGATTTGTCATGATATCCGTCCAACTTTTCCAAAAAGCCTCGCCGGAAGCACGGTTGTTCATACAGGCATCGTGGCCCTTCTGATACATCAGACGGAAGGCTTCATCCAGCAGGTTGGCATAGGCCGTGCGGGTGCGCTTGGTGTTGATGCGCTTCAGCAGCTCCAGCCGCACGCCGCACCGGCCAAACATGGTGAGGTGGTCGATGTAGTAGCACAGCGCGGTCAGGGCAAACAGCAGGATGGTGAACCCGCCGATGGCACCCAGCAGCTGGCCCAGCGACGCGCCGCTTTCCAGTTTGCCCAGCACCGCCGGGCTGATGAGCATTTCGGCAGTGGTCTTGCCTGCCGTGCAGACGGCCAGCAGCACCACCAGCAGCGGCACGCTCCGTCGGGTGTCCCAGGCCACCGAGAGCATGTAGGCAGTGTTCTGCCAGACATTGTATTTGGGCTTTGGCTTTTTGGTTTTCTCGTTCTTTCCCATTTTGGAATCCCCTTTCACTTGTCTGGCAATGATCCTAACACAAAAAATCGCCCCCGACACATTCCGGGGACGAAACGCCTGATTTGGGGGATGAATTGCTAAACCTGTGGAATCAATATCTCCGTCGTGAATGCCCCATCCTCGCTGTTGCGGCTGAGGTAGCCATCCAGCTTTTCCACGATGGCATCAATGCGCACCAGCCCAAAGCCGTGGCCCTCGCCCTTGGTGGTGACAAAACGGCCCGCAAGCTTTTTCTGCTTTTTAGTTGCCGTGAAATTGGTGAAGGAGATATAGAGCTGTGTGCCCTTCATATCCATATATACCCGGATGAGCCGCTCCTCCTCGGGCAGCTCCGCACTGGCATCCATGGCGTTATCAAAAAGGTTGCCCAGGATGCAGCAGAGGTCAAGCTCACTCATTTTCAGTTTGACCGGGATATGGGCATCGATCTGCACCGGGATATTTCGGCTCTTGGCAAGGGAGATCTTGCTGTTGATGATGGCATCAGCCATGGCGTTGCCGGTTTTTACAGCCAGATCAACAGTGTTCAGGTCGGTATCCAATGCATCCAGGTAGGCTTTGATGCCGTCCAGATCCCCCTGTGCCGCCAGCACCTTCATGGTCTGGATGTGTCCCCGGTAATCGTGCCGCCATCCCCGCATCTGGCGGTACATGTTGTCCACCTCTTTGTAGTGGGTCTCAATGAGCTCCCGCTGGTAAGCGGCGATGCGTTTATCGAGGAGCTTTGAAAAGAATTTAAGTTTCATCATTAAGTCCTCTCAATGATTGCCCGGTTCAGGGGCTCATAGGCACCCCGGGGCAATGGGAGGGCGGTACCATCGGCCAGCACGACTTCCTTTTTGGTCACACGGCGGATCTGTTTCAGGTTCAAGATCATCCCCCGCCCCACCCGGAGGAAGCCTTCGTCCAGCTGGGCCTCGAACTCACCAAGCGTCCGCTTGACGGTGTAATCCTGCCTGGCATGAACCGTGACGTAATTCTGGTGCACGTCCAGATACCGCACCTCATACAGCGGCAGGCGCACCAGCTCGCCGGAAAGCTCCAGGTTCAGGCACCGGGCGTTGCGGCGGTGCTTTTCCCAGGCACGGTCGAGAACAGCAAAGAGCTTTTCGCGGCTGACCGGCTTCACCAGGTAGTGGAGGGCGGCCACGTCATAGCCCTCGGCAATGTAATCGGAGTAGCCGGTGATGAACACGATCTGCACGGCTTCATTCTCCTGCCGCACCGTTTTGGCCAGCGTCACACCGTCCGTGCCCGGCATTTCCACGTCCAGAAGTAATAGGTCAAAGCTTTTGTCCTCTGCGTAGCGAAAAAGAAAGGCATCCGCCGAGGCAAAGCGCTCACTCTCCACCTCAATGCCACGCTCTGCGGCCCACTGGTGCAGAATGCTCCCCACAAATTCAGCATCGGTCGTGCTGTCATCACAGATCGCGGCACGGTATGACATGGCGGCTTCTCCTCTCTTTCCGTAAACTCTGGGTAGAGTATGACACACTTTGTCCGCAATTGCAACAAAAAGAAGCGGCTGACACGACAGCCGCTTCTTTTTGTACGATTTCATTTTATGAATTATTTTCAGTTGTGCTGTTTCAGGGCGCAGACTGCAATGCTCAAAGCACTCCAAGCCGCCTGATACATCAGGACAGCGGCCACCGACAGGGTGCCGATGCTGCCCGCGTAGGTCAGCAGAACACCGATGACCACCGAGAACCAGACCGAGACCATCTGCACCGTGGTAGCGCTCGTCTCGGCGTTCTGGGCCTTTTCCGCCGCGCGCAGGCCGCCGATCAGGCTGGCAAAGCCCTTATCATGCAGCATACAGCAGCGGGCAGTCTCGTCCGGCTGGGCAGGGGTCAGCGCACTGCACTGCTCCTCATCCAGCAGGGTGATCATCCCCTCGGGCAGATGGTAAGCCTCGGTGATGTGGCGGGCCGTCAGGCTGGGGTCCTCACAGGTGACCAGCAGGCGGATGTTCTCCCGCTGCAGCACCTCCAGCCCGCGGGCGGCGTTGCGGCCGCCCACATAGCGGAGCACGAACATGGCGTGCAGGCTGCCGGAAACAGCCAGATACAGGATCTGCAGCGCGCCGTTTTGGGAGTGCTCATCCTCGTACTCCTGCTCAGGCAGGGGCACGCCCTCCCGCTCCATGTACAGCCGGTTGCCGATGAGCACCCGGTTGTTATCGCACCAGGCGGCAAAGCCAAGACCGTGGTGGACCTCCAAGTCCTTCACAGGGTACAGGATCTCGGTGCGGTCCTCGATGATCTGGCGGAACAGGCCCCGCAGGGTCTCACAGCTGTGGTTGAGGATGCTGGCCGCATAGAGGATGGCACGGTCGATGCGGCCGCCCTTGAAGATGCGGATATCCTCCAGATTCACGCTGTCGGCGGTAAAGAGCTCGTCGGCATCCACCTGCACGGTGTCCACACCGCCCAGTTCCTCAATGGCAGCCCAGCCGGGCACCACGGCACCGGCGGCGGCGGCGGTCTTTTGCAGGCGCAGAGAAGCGATGCCCGCAACCAGGGTGGAGGACAGCGGTGCACCCATGCAGAGCATGGAGGTCAGGGCTGCGGCCATGCCGTTGGGCCCGCCGCCAAACAGCAGGAACACCAGCCCGCTGAGCACAGCGGCACCCAGCAGGATCAGGGCTGTCTTGCGGGCGCGGCGCTCACTGGCGCGCTCCCCGAAGCTCTGCTCCACCAGCGCCTCGTCCCACTGGACAGGGCGGCTGAGCAGCACCCAGGGGTCTTTCTGATCCAGGCTCCGGGCCAGCACCCGGATCAGGTCCTTATCCCGGACGCGGAATGCGCCCTGCAGTCCCTCGGGGGATCGGGCGGCGAGATCGTAGCCGTTTCTGACGGCAGTCAGCAGGACCCGGCTGCCCAGCAGGGCCAGGAACAGGCCCAGTGCGGCCACGCCGGAAAGCAGCGTCCAGCTGGAGTTCTGATAGCTCTGGGCATTGAGCAGGGCGACCGCAGCCTGCACCAGCGCACCGCAGGCGGCCAGCGCCGGCATGGTGTCCGCACTGGGGCGGCCCTTGAGGCCCTGCAGGCCATCCCGCAGGACAGGCCAGCCCACAGCCAGCGCACCGGCCAGGAAGAGCAGGTTGGCGGCATAGAACGCCGCCGGGGCGATCACGGGGTCAAGGGAGGCCACAGGGGCCAGCAGCCCCTCGGCAACAAGGCCAAAGTGGAGCAGTACCACGGCAAGGATGCCCTCCAGCACACACCGCAGCGTCAGCTCCGCGCCCATCCGGCGGAGCTTCTCCCCCACCTGCTCGGGCGTTTCCGGCTCGGCTTCTTCTTCAGGCTTCTCCTCAGCCTCCGGCGCGGCAGGGGCCGCTTCCTCAGCAGGCTGGGCCGGGGCCTCCTCTGCCGGGGCGGCAGGCCGGGCGGGTGCATCGTCCTCTTCCAGCCCCATCAGCGGCAGGCTCATGCTGTCGTCCTTGCTGGGGCCCTCGGTGCGGGTAGGGGCCTGCGGCTCGTTCTCGTCCGCGCCCTTGCCAAAGAACTGGAAAGCCGTTTCCGGTTCCGGCTCAACCTCTGGCGCGGCTTCCGGGGCAGACTTTGCCTGCTTTACCGACTGATCCTCGGCAAACACCATGGGGATGGCCGGGCCCTCAGGCGCTGCGGGAGCTTCCGGCTCCACGGCCAGCACCTCTTCGGGGGCATCCTGCACCTCCTCCACCGGGGCGGGCTTGGGGGTGCCATAGAGCATGGCCTTGAGTTCGGCCATCTCTGCATCCTCCTGCTGCTCCTGCGGGGTCAGGGGTTCCTGGCGGCGGGGCGGCTCCGGCTTTTTCTCGGGCTGGGGTGCGGGCCGGGGTTCCGGCTTCGGCGCTGCGGGGGCTTCCGGCGCGGTGGGCAGAGCCACAGGCTCTGCTTCCTCCAGCTCTCCGGGCTCCAATGCCAGCTCCAGGCCGGCCTCGGCTTCTTCCTCATGGCCCAGCACGATCTCACCCGTGGGCGGCAGCTCATTCTGCACGGCCGGGGCGGCGGCAGGCTCCTCTTTGTCCTTTTCGCGGTGAAAGAGCTTGCCCAGCAGGCTGCCGGTATTCTCCTTTTCCTCATCGCGGCGCTTCATCTCTTCGGGCACCTGTGCCACGCTGGTGCTGAAAAACGTGCGGAACTTCTCGTTCTGCGCATCGATCTCTTCCTGTGTCAGCTCTTTGCGCTTATCATCCTTTGGCATCCTAGTCCCTCCCTGTTCTGGTCACGGCGGTCTGGCCGCTGTTTCTTACTCTGCGGCGCGCTGGCTCTGGATCTCGTACAGGATGATGCCAGCCGCCACCGAAACATTGAAGCTGTCCACACCGGTACCCTGAGCGGCCATATCCAGCCGCACCACACCATCGCAGAGCTTTTTCACCAGCTGGGATACACCACTGCCCTCGCTGCCCAGCACCAGTGCGATGGGGCCGGTCAGGTTGTTCTTGCGCAGGGGCACACCGTCCATATCGGCACAGTAGACGAACACCCCCTGATCCTTCAGGCGGCGGATGGTCTCGCCGATGTTGGCCACGCGGGCCACAGGCAGACGCTCGGCCGCACCGGCGCTGGACTTGATAACGGTGGGGGTCACGGACGCGCCGCCCCGCTTGGGGATGACGATGCCGTGGACTCCGCACAGCAGAGCAGAGCGCATCACCGCGCCCAGATTATGGGGGTCCTCGATGCCGTCACTCAGCACCAGGAAAGGGGGCTCCCCCTTCTCTCTGGCAACGTTCAGCAGGTCCTCCACGGTCACATATTCGATCTCGCTGGCAAAGGCAGCCACGCCCTGGTGGCTCTCGGTGCCGGTCATCAGGCGCAGCTTATTGGGGTGCACCCGCTTGACCGTGGCCCCGGCCTCCTTGGCCATGGCGGTATAGTAAGCCGCCACGGCGGGGGCCATGCCCTCCGCGATCAGCACGGTATCCACGCCGGAACCGCTCTTGAGCAGCTCGGTCACGGGGTTTTTGCCGTAGACCAGGCTCTCATTCTTGGGCTGCTCCTCCGTGCTGCTGCGGCGGGGGCGGCGCGGCATTTTCTGTTCGTCCATTGATGTGTTCTCCTTCCATTCTATGGCAAGGCGGGCCGTTTGAGCCGCGCCATGGTTTCGTTCTGTTTCAGTTTTACTATATTTTGACACTGATACATTCTAAAGTATAGCATACCCCGGCATTCTTCGCAATGTTTGCCGAAGGCAAAAGTTTTCCACATTCAGCAGGCTATACAATTGGTAATTCGGCTCAAATTTTTCCACATGTTGAAAACCCGGTGGAAAATGTTCAAAAATCAAGTTTGTACGCCCACTTTCCAGGTGGAATTCCACAGTTTCCACCAAGTTTTCAACCTCCCGGGTTCGACATGCAAACTTCCCGCCGTACTTTTTGTAAAATTCAAGTCGGAATTATGACAATTTTTTGAAGGGAGATCCAGTGGTTTTTGCCAGAATCTCCAACATCAAAATGCCCAATGTGAATTTGTGTTGAAAACGCCGCGGGAACCGCCTTGATTTTATCCTGTAATTGGGGTATACTACCCTTAGGTTCGTTAAAGGATGCGCAATCTTGTATCCAAAACGGCTTTTTCACCCCAAAATGATTTTGCGGAGGTAATGAATAATGTTGGTAAATGCAACCGAAATGCTGATCAAGGCACGCGATGGCCACTACGGTGTGCCTCAGTTCAACATCAACAATCTGGAGTGGACCAAGGCAGTCCTGACCGCCTGCGAGGAAATGAAGAGCCCCGTTATCCTGGGTGTCTCTGAGGGCGCAGGCAAATACATGACCGGCTTCAAGACCGTTGCCGCCATGGTCAGCTCCATGGTGGAGACCATGGGCATCACCGTTCCCGTTGCCCTGCACCTGGACCACGGCACCTACGAGGGCTGCAAGGCCTGCGTTGAGGCCGGCTTCTCCTCCATCATGTTCGACGGCAGCCACTACTCCATCGAGGAGAACGTGGAAAAGACCAAGGAGCTGGTCGCTCTGGCACACTCCAAGGGCCTGAGCATCGAGGCCGAGGTCGGCTCCATCGGCGGCGTTGAGGACGGCGTTGTGGGCGCTGGCGAGATCGCAGACCCTGCCGAGTGCGCAAAGATCACCGATCTGGGCATCGACTTCCTGGCTGCCGGCATCGGCAACATCCACGGCGTTTACCCCGCCAACTGGAAGGGCCTGGACTTTGAGGCTCTGGACCGCATCCACAAGGCTACCAACAACATTCCTCTGGTCCTGCACGGCGGCACCGGCATCCCCGACGAGATGATCCAGAAGGCCATCAGCCTGGGCGTTTCCAAGATCAACATCAACACCGAGTGCCAGCTGGTGTTTGCTGAGGCCACCCGCAAGTACATCGAAGAGGGCAAGGATCAGCAGGGCAAGGGCTTCGACCCCCGCAAGCTGCTGGCTCCCGGCGCTCAGGCCATCATCGACAAGTGCAAGGAAAAGATCGAGCTGTTCGGCTGCGCAGGCAAGGCCTGAGCAGAAGCGCATCTCCTGAGCACATTCCTGCCCCATAAATGATATTGCCCCGCTGTTCTGTGCATCACAAAACAGCGGGGCATTTTTTTGTAAGCCAGTCCGCAAAAAGGGGGCTGCTGCACCGGTTTTTCCCGTGTGCCGCAGCCCCTCTTCTTTACTGGTTCAATTTTGCAAACGCTTCCCGCACATCGCCGGAGAAGTAGAGCGTGCCCAGCGCGCACACGGGGCCGGTGCCCCCAAGGGCGACCGCCCGGGCCACACCGGCTTCAATGGTGGGAGCAGGCTCAGCCCTGCCGCCCCGGGCGCGAATCTGTTCGGCCAGCGTCTCAGCGGGCATGGCGCGGGGGGTATGGGCCGCTACGGTGACGAACTGCCCGGCCAGCGGCAGGAGCAGTGCCAGCATCTCGTCCACATCCTTGTCCGCCATGATGCTGAGCAGGAACACGAACTTCTGCCCCGGAAAGCGGTCCCGCAGGCTCTGCACGGTGGCCCGCATTCCGTGGGCGTTGTGGCTGCCATCCAGCAAAAAGACGGGCGAATGCCGCAGCAGCTCGAACCGGCCCGGCCAGCGCACCTGTTCCAGACCGGCACGGATGGCACTGTCCGGGATGTTCCAGCCCCGGCTGCGCAGCACCCGCAGGGCCGTAATGGCCGTGGCGGCGTTCCGGGGCTGATAGCTGCCGATCAAGGGCAGGCGGATGCCATTCAGGCCGTCAAAATCAAAGGTGACAGCATCCAGATCCCCGTCCTCGATGGTCAGCCTGCTGAGATCTACCACGGTCAGCGGCGCATGCCGCTCTGCCGCCGCACGGGCGATGACGGCATCGGCCTCGGGCACACCGCCATAGCTCACCACCGGACTGCCCGGCTTGATGATGCCCGCCTTGGCCGACGCGATATCGGCCAGGGTGGGGCCCAGCTCCTTCACATGATCCATGCCCAGCGCCGTGATGACCGCGCACTCCGGCGGATCGATGACGTTGGTGGAATCCAGCGTGCCGCCCAGGCCCACCTCCAGCACCACGATGTCACATTTCGTCTCAGTGAACCAGAGCATCCCCAACGCCGTGATGATCTCGAACTCAGTGGGGATATCGGTCATGGCATCGGCAGCGGGCTTCACACGCTCCACCAGCCGCACCAGCGCCTCGTCCGGGATCTGTTGGCCGTTTACCTGAATGCGCTCGTTGAACCGGTTGATAAAGGGCGAAGTATACAGGCCCACCCGGTAACCCGCCGCCTGCAGGCAGGAGGCCAGCATGGCCGCCGTGCTGCCCTTGCCGTTGGTGCCCGCCACATGGATGAATCTCAGCTGCTTGTGCGGATCTCCCAGTGCGGCCAGCAGGGTCCGGGTGCGGGTCAGGCCCGGCTTGTGCCCTGCCCACTGGACGGCATGGATATAGTTCAGCGCTTCTTCATAGTTCATTGTGCAATGCCTCGGATCGTTTTGTTTTCCAGCAGCAGGCGCACCAGCACGGTGTTCACCGCCGCCAGGACCAGCGCGTTGGGAATGCGGGTCACCAGCACGCTCCACGGATAGTTATAGAAGAGGTGGAGTGCCAGCGAGTTGATGACAATGGAGCCCACCGCATGGCCGGCAAACACGCTGATCTGGGTGCGCAGGCCCAGCCGCAGGTTGGGCAGGGCGCGCCAGAGAAGGCCCGCCGTCAGGCCGATGGAGCCTGCCCCCAGCGTGATCAGCGGATTGATGGCGTAGCCGGAAAGGGTGCCGCCGATCATATCGGCCACTGCACCCACGGCAAAGCCCTCCACCGGCCCGAACAGCACAGCGGCCAGCAGGGTGGGCAGGCTGCCCAGGTTGAACCGGACAAAGCCGGTGGAAATGCTCAGCACCCGGGCAAACACGATGCTCATGGCAGTGAGCAGGGCCAGCATGGTGAGCTTGCGGACGGAATTTCTGGAATGGTTCATATCAATTGTCCTCCCCTGTTTCGGGAACCGCGGGGCGGGCAATGCAAAACGCCCTCCCCTGTGACAAACCGCACAAAGGAGGGCGTGATTCAACGGTTCACATCCAGACGGGGCCGCAGACGGCCCCGTCTGCACCCAAGTCCATGCAGCAGCGGGATGCAGGCCATGCACCGCGGGTCTTACCTTCGTCCGCAGCACAACTCCCCGTTGATGCGGCACTTAACGCGCATGGCCTTACTCTGTTGATGGTCTTATTATATGCCTTTTTCCGGCCCATTGCAACCACAACTCCCATCATCTTTCCCAATTCGCGGGGCAGATTTTTGGCGGGGGTGCACAATTCCGGGCCTACACAAAAAGCCCTCCGGTGCGTCTCGTCCCGGAGGGCTTTGGGGTACAAAAGCTCTGGTCAATTACTGCACATCGGTCAGCTCAGCCAGCTTGTGGAAGATCTCGGTGTTGTCATACACGCCGCGGAACTTGTCTGCACCCTGACCACGGGCGTAGAGGTTCACCATGGCACCGGTGTGGGCGTAGGTGGTATGATCCACACCGGACTTGTGGTTGATGGTGTGGCAGATGGCCATGCTGAAGGGGATGTAGGTGCCATACAGCTCGTAATCCTGCTGGCTCATCTTGCTCTGGCTGGAAGAGCCGACCTTGAGGGTGCGCTCGTAAGCGGTGCGCAGGTTCTCCACCTCGTAGTCGGTCAGCAGCAGCTTGCCTGCGTTGGCGGCATCGGGGTCGGTGGGCAGAGTCAGGCCGAAGTTTGCCTTCACGTCCTGCATGGCGGTCTCAAAGGGAGTCTGATTCTTCACGTAGTCGTTTACATAGGTAGAATCGAACTTTGCGTAGGACATCTTCTGGTGGGCCAGGTTGGTCAGGAAGGTATCGTAGTTGGTGGTCTTGTAGCCAATGCCCAGACCGCCGGTCTCGTGGTCAGCGGTCACCAGGATCAGGGTGTCATCGGGGTGCTGGGCATAGAACTCCACAGCGGCCTGCACCGCGTTGTGCATCTCGATCACATCATGGATGGAGGCAGCGGCATCGTTGGCGTGGCAGGCCCAGTCGATCTTGCCGGACTCCACCATCATAAAGAAGCCGTTGCTGTTGTCCAGCAGCTCAATGCCCTTGCGGACATAGTCGGTCAGCTGCCACTCTCCCGGAGCAGCATCCATGGCGTAGTTCATGGACTTGCCGTCGGCCAGATTCTCGGCAATGATCAGGGTCTTGCCTGCCCCGGCCTTCAGGGCAGCAGCACCGGCCTGGGTGGTGACAACATTGTAACCAGCCTGTGCAGCCACCTCGTGGTTGTTGGGGCCGGTGCCATCGCCGTTCACCTTCTGGAACTCGCCGCCTGCGAAATACTCAAAGCCGGAGTTTGCCAGCTCCACGCCGATCTGATAGTAGTTCTTGCGGGTCTTCTGGTGTGCATAGAAGGCAGCAGGGGTAGCGTGGTCAATATTCACCGTGGAAACAATGCCAACCTTGTAGCCCTTCTGCTTATGGAGCTTCTCCGCAATGGTCTCATAGGGCACATCACGGGTCCAGGGGCACATATTGATGACACCGCTCTCGGTCTTTTTGCCGGAAGCGATGGAGGTGGCGGTGGAAGCGGAGTCCGGGCAGAAGGAGGTGCTGTCGTAGGTGGTCACACTGCCCACCTCCGGGAACTGGGTAAAGCTCAGCTCTGCCTCGGTGATGGCACCGT
>OJAI01001086.1_pt1 | contig 16081 bp, 19 predicted proteins | sample 1588891 | NCBI WGS metagenome assembly OJAI01 (sample SAMN03283255) | human gut metagenome | biome: human-associated habitat; material: feces | host: Homo sapiens | place: USA | collected 2013 | reverse complement strand
CCATAAGCTGTGTCACCTTGACGGTTCCAAATTCTGAGATCCGTCCCATGTCATTTCTCGCAAGATCCACCAGCATAACATGTTCGGCGCGTTCCTTTTCATCCCGGAGCAATTCATCCCGAAGCAATGCATCCTCCTCGGCATCCACACCCCTGCGCCGGGTTCCGGCGATCGGACAGGTATACACCCTGCTTCCCTGCTGCTTTACAATCATTTCCGGGGAACTTCCGATCACTTCAAACTCTCCATAATTGAAATAATACAGATACGGGGATGGATTCAGTTCCCGGAGCTCTTTATACAGCTCAAATCCGGTCTGTTTTGTCTCAATCGTCCATCTCTGGGAAAGCACGGTCTGGAAAATATGTCCTTCCCGGATATACTGCTTGATCTTTTCGACTTTTTCGCAATACTGTTCTAAGGTATCGGACTGGTTGACAATCACACCGTCATGTGTAAAATTTCTGTCCGGTATCTGTCCGGCATTTTTTCTTGCCTCCTCAATCAGTTCTGCTGCTTCTGCTAATGCTTTCTTTTTTCCGTCTTCCGAATCTTCTCCCAGAATCACTGCAGTCAGTGTCTCTGCCACATGATCCACCAGAATAAATTTTGTCATGAGCATCATCTGGATGGTTTCAATCCCGATCTCATCTGGATTATTGTCCGGCAGTACTTCCGCATAGCGTACAAAATCGTATCCCAGGTTTCCAACCAATCCACCGGAAAAAGATAACTCCTCGTTTTCTTTTACGATATCAAACTCGCTGTAATATTCTTTCAGACGTTCGAGCGGATTTCCCTGCCGGATTTCTTCCGTCCCGTCGTTTTGCCGGATCACGAGTGCATCCCCGCGGGAAGTAATGATCTCTTCCGGTTCTTTTCCAAAAAACGTATATCTGTCATAATTTTTATCATAACTTTCCAGAAGAAATCCTTTTTTGTTTCCTACCAGACTCTCATACATGCCGATCGCTGTTTCATTTACAATGCTGACTGTCTTTTTGTATACCCGTAATCTCCGCTTCATATTACTGCTCCTTTTTTCCAAATAAAAAACGTCCCTGGTCCGACTGCTGCCGGATCAGGGACGATTATCCTCGTGGTGCCACCCTTCTTCACTCCGTAACTGAAAAATAACAAAGGCAGCCATCCCCGAACCGGAAATAACTGCCACCAATTACGCAACCTCTTGTGATACAGAAAACAAAATCTTTTTGTCTCGATATCCATGCCCCTGTAACGTGGGGAAACGGCTCAACTACTCGCCTTACGCTTTCACCTTGCATCTAACGAATCCATTCCATGACAAACTATCCTGCCGGCTCACACCTGCCGCCGGCTCTCTGAAAGGAATCATCTGCTGTACTTACCTTCGCTCAATGATTTTATTTCTCTTTAATTTATTAACAGTTTAATACACTACAGTGTGTCTGTCAACCAAAACTTTAACTTTCAGGAAAATTTCATTTTAGGATACAATCACCTTGCGGAATTTTATATTTTCTTTTTCACTCTTTTCGTGTAAAATACATTTTACGGCAATGTTTATTGCATAACAACTTAAGAAAGGACTTATAGCTATGAAACAAAAAATAGGACTGTTTCTTTGCCTTGCCCTGCTCCTTACCGGATGCAGCTACCAGACAAAGACCATCCGTTTCGGTGCAGCCGACATCGGTGGGATGTATTATACCGTTGCAAATGCTTATGCCGGTCTGGCATCCGAAGAATCCTCCGACCTGAAATTTGAAGTTAAAAACACCGCCGGATCTGCTGCGAATCTGCGGCTTCTGTCCGGAAATTACATTGATCTTGGAATTGCGCAGGCGGATCTGGTCCGGGCTGCCTACGAGGGAACCGGCAGTTTCTCTGATAACAGGCAGCAGGGATACCGTGCCATTGCAGGTCTCTACACCGAAGCCTGCCAGATCGTTGTCCGGGCAGATTCTGATATCCGGACATTAAATGATCTGCAGGGAAAAACCGTCAGCATCGGTGCCAGCGAATCCGGAACCGAACAAAACGCAACAGAAATTTTAAAACTGAGCGGTCTGACTTCGAAACTGGTGCACATGGTAAATCTGGATTATGCAGATGCAGCAGGAAAACTTGCCTCTGGCGAAATTGACGCCTTATTCTGCACCGCCGGCATCCGCACTGCTGTCATCGAAGAACTGGCAAAGGAATGTGATCTGCGGCTCCTTTCCATCGATGATACCTGTCTGGAAAAATTGCTTGCAACCACAAAGGAATACCGTAAATATATCATTCCTGCAAACACTTACAGTGGACAAAACAAAGACGTGACAACCATCGGAGTCAAAGCCGTACTGCTTGCTTCCGATGATCTGTCCAAAGAAACCGTGGAAAAACTTACAGAAACCCTGTTTTCCCACGCACAGGATCTGGCCTATGCCACATCTTTAGACGCTGCTTTTGACGAGACAGATGCATCCTCTGGTGTAACCATTCCCTTCCATCCGGGTGCTGCTGCTTATTATGCCAAGCAGGGAATCAGCGTCAATACAAAATAACATTTGAAAGAAGGACAACTATGGAAATACATTTGAATATGTACCAGACGCTGGCAGTTGCTGTACTGGTACTCTTGTTTGGCAGCTTTTTAAGACACCGCATCCGATTTCTGGAAAAATTCTGTATTCCGGCACCTGTCATTGGTGGTCTTTTGTTTGCAATTTTGACCTGTCTTTGTTATGTTACCGGAATTGTGGAATTTTCTTTTGACGACACGCTCCGGGAAGTGTGCATGGTATTTTTCTTTACCTCTGTGGGATTCCAGGCAAATCTGAAAGTTTTAAAAAGCGGAGGAAAAGCCATGGTCGTTTTCCTCGGTCTTGTTATTACACTCATTGTCTGTCAGAACCTTCTCGCAGTAGGACTGTCCCATGTCCTGCACTTAAATCCACTGATCGGTATGTGCACCGGCTCCATCCCAATGGTCGGCGGTCATGGTACTGCCGGAGCATTCGGTCCTGTATTAGAAGACTTTAATATTCAGGGAGCCACCACGATCTGTACTGCTGCTGCCACCTTTGGTCTGATTGCCGGCAGTCTGGTCGGCGGTCCGCTCGGCAGACGCCTGATTGAAAAACAGAACCTGCTGTCCACGGCAGTCACGGAAGATGACAGTCTGCTGGTTGAGGACGAAAAGAAACATGAGCGCCATACAAACATGTATCCCTCTGCCGTATTTCAGTTAATCCTTGCGATCGGTCTGGGAACTATTTTCTCCTATTTTCTGACCAAAACCGGGCTTACCTTTCCGGTTTACATCGGTGCCATGCTGGCAGCCGCATTGATCCGCAACATTGCCGAATACTCTGGCAAAGCAACGATCCACATGGGTGAGATCAACGACCTCGGTGGTATTTGTCTTTCCCTCTTTTTGGGTATGGCAATGATCACCTTAAAACTCTGGGAACTTGCTTCCCTGGCACTTCCGCTTGTGATCCTGCTGACCGCACAGGTCTTACTGATCTGTGTATTTACTTACTTCATCGAGTTTAACATTATGGGACGGGATTACGATGCTGCTGTACTGGTTGCCGGAACCTGTGGTTTTGGTATGGGTGCCACACCAAACGCCATGGCAAACATGCAGGCCATCTGTGACCGCTATGTACCTTCCGTAAAAGCGTATCTCCTGATTCCCCTGATCGGAAGTTTATTTGCGGATTTTATCAACAGCCTTGTAATTACCTTTTTTATCAATATTTTGTAATTGGGAGGACAACGAAAATGTTTTGGAAAAAATTAAAGAAAAAGGCAGCGGAAAAGCATAATTACGATCTGACCTACGACAATGTAGCGATTCCGGAAGTGCACACCCACAAACCGGAAGATCACGAAGAAACTCCGGGTGAAGATGCCCCGGTGCACTATGACAATGTAGCGATTCCGGAGGTACATATCCGCAGGAAAAAATAAAAGGCTCCGCAGAATCAAATCCCTGAGGGTTCCGGTTCTGCGGAGTTTTTCTTTTCCTGTCATTTATTTTAAATGCAGACGTTCTTCTTTTCCCTGAATCTGCAGCGTCACCGGGCGTTCCACATGTACGCATTCTCCCTGTTCTAACGTTCCTATCACGTTGTCTTCTTTCAGCAGTAAAATCTTCTCCGGAGAATCACTGATCATCCGGTATGTCTGTTTCGAAGGGTCATAGGAAATCTGACAATGTTTCCACTCGAATGTTTTGTTTCCTGCTGTATTCTTCTTTTTTGTGGAAGAATCCTCTTTCCGGCTGCGTTTCTTTTTCGACTTTCTCCGCCGGTGAGCTTTTTTGCGCCGCCAGCCGTGTCCGGACCGCTTCGGATTCTTTTCCCTTTTTATCTGCTCATTTCCCTGTTTTTCGGGTGGCCGGTACCCGCCTGTAATCCATCCTGTCAGTATGAGTATCCATGCAACTCCGTGCAGCAGCGTAAAGAAATATACCCCCGCCAACAGGAACGGATGCAGTGCCGGAAACACAGTCAAAACGACCAGCAGTTCTGCCAGCACCAGACTGATAAACAGCGTAGGCAGGATCATCGTCTTTTTTCCTTCTGCCAGAAACAACATTCCCACCGACAAAAAACAAAGCAGCACCGGGAGCAGTGCTGCGATCGCACAAACTGCCAGAAGCCGCATCTGTCCCACTCCCTGTACATAAGAAAGACTGCTTTTTACCGTACCAACCGTGACCGGAGCTTTTAAAACGAAAGTATCTGCCACTCTGCCTTCTGTCAGATACGTATAACCTGCCCTTCCTCCTGCTTTCACCACATCCAGACCGGACAGCGTCATCTCCTGCCCGCCTGCCGAAAACTTACAAAACGGCAATAACATGGAAAGTAACGCCAGAAGAAGTGCTATTGCTGCTATATTTTTCAATAAACGTCCATACGTTCTCATGCTCATTTCCTCCCATCGTTTTACATTCTGACAGGCTCATTATAGCACGGAATCTTTTGTCTTCTTATTAAATTTCTTTTAAATTTTTGTGATTCACAATTGCCACCCAGATTCCCGGGACTTTCAACGGCACCGAAAGGATATAGGCCAGCACAACACGCAGCCCAAGAGAGATCACCGTAAGCACCACTGACATCTGTGCTTTGTTGATTGCCCGGTAATATCCGTACAGCAGAAACAGACACCCGATTCCACAGTAAAACAAGCCCTCGATACGCAGATACTGCACACCACACGCGATGACCGCCGTCTCCTGTGCCTTCACAAAAATCTCCATCAGAGATGCTGCAAACGTGCACACCAGAATGGAAATAATGATACTGAATACAATACTGATCGCAAAGGCTTCCTTCGTTCCTTTTTGGATCCGTCCGTAATCTTTCACCCCATAATTCTGTGCGACAAACGTGGAATACGCATTGCCGAAATCCTGTACCGGAAGATATGCAAATGTGTCAATTTTGACCGCTGCCGCAAATGCCGCCATCGTTGTTGCCCCGAAACTGTTTACAAGCCCCTGCACCATCAGAATTCCAAAATTCATGACCGACTGCTGCATCTCCTCCATGACTTCCTGTGGCACACGTAGAAACCACAGAATAGGATGCATACACACATACACCAGCACGTTAACGAAGACCATCACTGCCATGATGAGCACAAAAGCATGCGCCACAGCTACCCGCGCGCATGCTCGAGGTCAGAAAGGTCATAAGTGTATAGGCAGACCCCACCGCCGCGAGTGCATTCTTTCCAACCACGCACCCGACAATCAGTGTATCCGCAATATTGTAAAACTGTTGCATCAGATTGCCCGCCATCATCGGCAGTGCAAATAAGATAAGATTTTTTGATATTTTTCCTTTTGTTAAATCATAGTACATTCTTTTATTCCGTGATGATTTCCCCAACACTGCTTTCCATTTCGTCCTTTTCCAGAAGCATCTGCTGCGCCCGCTTATCCTCCGCGATTGCTGTCATGATACGGTTGATATCCTCCGGGCAGAACATCGTAATTGCCTGTGACAGGTCACTGAGATTATCCCGGTTGACCATCAGGCACCCGCCACCTTTTAAGCTGATGTTCAGGCACTTGCTCCGGTCGGTGACATCCCCGAGTGTAATCCGATTTCTGTCCGTATCACATACAAACGTAACCCCTTTGTACGTGATTGTACCGTTTTGTGCCAGATGCTGATACGGCGCTTTCTTTTCGGTTCCGTCTATATGCTCCCGAAAACTGCTTCCGCGCGTTTGTCCGTTTTGTGTACCCAGTCCTGCTACTTTTCCGTATAATGTAGTGTATCCTGTCTGTAATGCTCCAATTGCCATATTCTTTTTATCCTCCGTAAGTTACATCCTGTTTTTTATACCAGTCCATGGCCCGGTAAAAATCCGATTTTTCATAATCGGGCCACAATTTTTCTTCCACATAAAAGTCTGCGTAAACCGACTGCACCGGCAAAAAACCGGAGAGCCGCCGCATGCCGCCCCAGCGGATCACCATATCAATTCGCGAAATATCCGAAGAATGCAAAAAACCCGCGCTTTTTATGTTGGACAGATCCCATTTCCAACCATAATTTACAAGAAAATTCAGCCGGATACCACCTCCGTTTATCGCAGTTCGATTTGTATACTTCTTTAATTCTTCCGGAAAACATTTTGAATCGGTATTCCCGATCACGAGCAGATCCACCCCCTCTGTGGCAAGATCATGCACCGCCTGCACACACGCCTGCTGAAAGGCCTGCACCTGTTCTTTCGGACGCCTGCAATTGTCAACGGTAAACCCATAATATGTGATTTCCTGAATTCCATACGTTTTTGCCTGCTGTAAAAGAAGCAGCCCCGGTTTTAGTCCGTATGCATAACCGGCTTCTCTGGATAATTTATGCTGCTCTGCCCATCTGCGGTTTCCGTCCGGTATGATTCCGATATGCATTGGTTTTCTGTTTTTCATGCTTTTCACCTCTGGAAAATAATTCCCGGATTTGCATGTATTTATACATTTTCCCAGCTTTTATTTTTGTAATGTATTTATCCAGTTCCATACCACAGGCATATATATTTTTCGCCCGAGATATAGCACAAAAAACACCAGTATCACCGTAAGTATTCTCCGAAGCGGCCAGTACCAAGGCTGTTTTCCAAGAAAGCCTTTCAGAATCCAGATTCCCATTTTCGCTTCTTTTTTCTGATTGCACCGCATACAGGCAGTACATAAGTTTTTCATATCATTCGAACCGTGAATTCCAAACAATGCGGCTCTTCTACGCACTGCCGGATACTCCTCCATGCAATGAACCGGAAAAATATGGTCAATCGTTATTTTATCTTTTGACTTCTTTTTCCCACAGTATGCACACCGGTATTTTCCGGTAGGTGATGGATACTTTGCAAAAAAAAGGCTACGGTAATTGCTGCTTCGCGTATACTGCGTTGGCACTGCTTCAAATGTAAGATTCCTTCTTCTGCAATAACGCTGCATATGATTTTTTTCCCATCTGGAACATTCCTTTTTTTCATAATATACTCTGCTATTTTCCCGCCTGATACAGGTATATTTCTTCCACCACAGAAAAATGCGGCAGCGCTTTACGCTTTTTGTTCCATTTTTTATTCTTACGGTATATGTCTGTGCCAATGTTGCAATTTCCTTTATTTCAATTTTTGCTTTTACAGCTTATAATCCACATGTTGTCCCATGAGCTTCTCGCGGTCCGTCCGGACTTCATTACTCCTCTCTACAAATGTATATTCACCTATTTTATCCATAAGCTCTTCTACAGAATTGGCAGTTAATGTAATGGTCTGTGTATCATCCTCACTCTCAGTCCTGGATTCTTTGGATTTCTCCAGGCGTTCCTTCTCCTTCTTTTTCTCTGCCTTTTTCTCCGCTGCTTTCTTTTCCGCCTTCTTTTTCTCCGCAGACTTTTGAATTCTGGATTTCTGATCCGACGATGATTTTCTGAGCACTGCAAAAAACGAAGTGGTTCCACCATCATTCACCTGCATGCCATACCCCTTTACATCAGCACCGGATTTTTCCACGCTGGATTTTAACTGTTGCAGCTGTGCTGTTGCTCCACTGAGAATTCCCTCGTATTTCTTACGATAACTCTCATCCGTAGCCATTCGTTCAATTTTCTCTTCATCAATAAGAACGACTGTCTTAATATTATTTGCATATTTTGCGGCATTTGCCTGAGCATTTGCTTTCTGATCTTTGCTTACCAGAATAAAATCATAATTTCCGTATTTCTTTTTTAATTTTTCATAATACTTTTGCGCTTCTTTCGAAAGTTTTGGATCACCAATCGTCTTTCCCAAATCTTTGGATTCCGTTACCTTCTCTTCTTTCTTTACTTCCCCGGTTTCCGTATTCCTGGCTACTTTCGTTTTTTCCTTACTGCCCGGTGTATAATTTTGAGCATATACATTTGAAACTATTGTGTTTGTATTAACTGCCATAACCCTTCCTCCTATCACAAGATCAACATCATTGTGCCAACCCCTGCATCTGCACTGCTACTAATACAAGTATCGTCACATCTTTCAAAAACTTTATACATCGAATGTGTTGATCCGGCATATATGCAATATTCAGAAATTTTTCAGCAGAAATCCACGAATTGTCTGCACATAATCCTCTACTTTCAGGACTGTCGAAAGGTGCCCACCCGAAACATATTTGATGGTTGGATTATGCATCAGCTGAATGAGATCTTTCTGCATTTTACCGGAAAAGAAATCCTAATCCGGAAGTATCAGTAATATTTTGCCTTCCAGTTCCTTAAAAATAGTTTCAAACATCTCCTGTGCATACGCAATTTCTTCTTTACTTTCATTGCGGATATGTCCCATTCCTGCCCTGATCAGTTTCGGTTTTAATTTTTCATAATTGCAATGTTTCATATAAAACAGCATAAGCGATGCAAGAAAATATTTCTTCTTAAGGCTTTTAAGCGTAGCCGCATCCATCCCACCGGTTGAAATCAGAATGATTCCGCCAACTTCTTTCGGATACTTCTGTATATAGATCTGTACAACCATACCTCCGTCACTTGCACCAACAAAAATTGGCTGTGTTACTCCGATCCTGTCAAAAATTATATTTACAAAATATATGAAATTTAAAAAGACGGCTCTTCCGTTTGATTGAAGCTCGTAAAAATGGTGGTCGATTTATCGACCACCACAAAAAAATCAAAAAATTTACACACTTTACTTGACAAACTCAAAAGGGATATATTCTATTTTCTATCTCTCATCTTATTCTTTAATTCCTGAACCACTTCCAGATAATCTCTGTGTTTCATATCCGGAAAAGCCTTGATCAGCCGTCCCTGTCCCACAAACGTATGCTCTACGATTGAGCTGGATAACTCATCAAATTCCTTCTGTAAATCTGCCTTATTTTTGCGAAGCGTCTCAATGGATTTATTTACTTTCTCTTCCGTTGCTTCCTTAAACTCTGCCCTGGCCAAAGCCGCCTGCACCTTACCTTCGCCAACTTTCTGTACGGTATCAATCGTCGTTGTTGCCAGAGAATCACTGATCTTATCACTGATCACCCGCATGTTGGCACGAATTGTATCCAGCCTCGTAAGTTTCCTGTTCAGTCCCTGAATAACCGCAACGGTCACCATAAGATCCGCCAGATACAATGCATAAAGTATTGCAACGACTATCCATCCCACAATGGATGGCGCGTGCGCAGAAGTGTGATGTTCCACAAAAGACTGAAATACTTTCACAACAAGCAGAATCGCCACTCCCCAGATCAATGAGAACTCCAGACAGATATATCCATGAAAATTCAATGGCTTGTTGGAATAATCCCACCATCTTGCATGAAAGCAAACGTCGAGGAGCCATCCGGCGATCAGTTCAACCGCAGTTGCCAAAATCACACCAAACAGGAAAATCATACCGTCACTCAGCTGGTATCCGCTGCCCTGAAACGTATTCATCATCGCAAATACCGAAAGCACTCCAAATCCGTATACCGGACACACGGGTCCATTTAGGAATCCTCTGTTAATTACTTTTCCACAGGCTACCGCATGATAGACAACTTCAAGTGCCCAGCCTCCAAATGAATAGATCAAAAAATACCAGCATATCTGGTAATATGTCATTCCACAAATCATCTTTATTCCCCTTATTCTAATATTCCATGTGAATAAAACAGCTCTCATATGATAGCTAAATGCCGTATTCGATGATTCCTTCGCATCTTCTGTCTGTTCCGATACCAGTTCTATCAAACTTTCCGCTTCCAAAATAATCACCTGCTATTTTCTCTAACTGCTCTGCAATCTGCGGAAACGGAAGGTTCAAATCCAATGTCCGCACCCATATCGTGTTGCCATCCATAGAATACTTATTATTCGGTGTTATTTGTTCCTGTGTCTTTGCATATAGTAACATTCCTGCAACATTTCCGGTTTGATTTCTATCCAGATTTTTCACATACGCAAATATCTGATACAAATTTCCTGAATGAATGCTGCTGACATCATACTGTGTCTGCATCGTGTGTCCATAATACTTTGCATCAATAATCAATACCTTACCAGCAGATTTCAATGTAATGTCAGTTACCATGCTTGGCAGGAAATCAATCATTCCATCGTCTATATTCCACGGAATCGTATCAGGATTTGCCTTATACTCCGGGTGGTGATAACGAAAATATTCCAGAATAAACTTTTCATATAAACTGTGCATAGAACGTTCATCCAAAAAAACTGCCAGCTTAGTTTCACCTTTATCTGTTGACAGTAACAAACTGCCAAGCACCAGATAACAAATATTCATAAGCATCCGGTAACTTTGATTGTTACGCTGGTAGCGAATCCTGTCCCATCGTATCTGATCTGGTTCTATCATATCTACGTTTTCAAACAAAATCAGATTTTTCTTCAAAAGAACTTTTCTATCCGGTTTCACAGTTTTCTGCCGTATCAATATCATTATGGTAGTTTTCAAAATGCGGTTCAGAAGATTATTTTCAGATAGTTCATCATATTCACATGCCAGCTTTTGCCTATGTTGTGTTCTGTTTTTTATCGTTCCCTGAAGATTAAGTTTACCTCTTAAAACGGACAATTCTTCTGATTGAAGAATATATTCCTTATACAATCCCTGTTTAAGCTGATTTGCCACTCCTTTGCCGAGTATTGCGGCAAACATGTCATGAATATTCTCAAAGTCCTCTGTAGCCACCGAATCATAATTTGACTGACGCAGGGACTGAAATGCATAGGTCAGCATATAATATATATTTTTTATTAAAATCCCTTTGTCATTAGTCATTAAACACCCCTCTTAAAATATTCTGCCACTTTTGAATTTTTGCAGGTTCGTCAAACCAGTATTCCTCAAGCATAGGTAAAATATCATACTCAACCACAGACTGCATCCATTCATCTGTACATTCATCCTGCCCACAGAAATAACTATGCCCGATGCAGAATCCAGAACCCAAAGAAGGATCTTTTGCTATCTCAAAATTGAGATCCTTTATTTTTTCAATCAAGGCATAAAATGTATCATCATTAAAGCTGTCCAAATACTGCCTGAATCCATCAGAACTAAATCCCGGCTCCATAGCAAAAAAGCTGAATCTTCTACGCAAAGCATAATCAATAAGTGCAAGGCTTCGATCTGCCGTGTTCATCATTCCTATAATATAAACGTTTTTAGGAACTGAAAATGGCAAACCATTATATGCCAATGTCAGCTTTTTTCCTCTGTAGTCTTTTTCGATAAGCATCAATAGTTCCCCAAAAATCTTGCTCATATTTCCACGGTTGATTTCATCAATTATGAAAAAATATGGCACTTCTTGATTGTTTGATGCTTTCTGGCAGAATTTGTAAAAGATACCATTCTGAAGTTCAAATCCCTCCCCGGACGGTTTATATCCCATAATAAAATCTTCATAAGAATAACTCTGATGAAACTGAATAAATTCTACCCGTGATTCATCCTTAACACCCATAATGGAATAGGCAAGCCTTTTTGCTGCAAATGTTTTTCCCACTCCCGGTGCTCCCTGCAAAATAATATTCTTTTTGTTAAGAAGTAAACCTTTCAATGAATCATATTTTTCAGAAGTCATATATACTTCTGAAAGAAAGTCCTCTTTACTATAAGACTCTGCTTGTTCACTACCAATCGGATTCTCTTGATTTTCCTCACGCACCATATCCATGATAAAATCATATTCTCCTTTGGTCAGCTTAAAGAGACTTCCCTGTGGATTCATAAAATATTCCATTTTCTCCAGTTCCGGAGCATCTTTCAACAGCGTGTAATCTATCGGAGATGTTAATCCCTCTATCTTTTCAAAATACAGATTTTCGCCATCATTTTGTTTGGTAACACGACAGATTGCCACAACCTGCTTTACCGGATTTGATTCATATCCGATAATCAGATCACCTTCTCTGGCATCAAGGAAATTCTGAAAAATTCGTCTTTTATTTCCATTGTCATTGTACATCGTATAATTCTGTTCTTCGCCAACCTCAATGTCCGAAAAACTCCATATCTTCGGGTTTGCATTCAGCCACCAATAATTAACGCTGTTTTCCGATTGATCTGCATATAACTCTGTATCAGAAAAATCTACATCCTCTAACGCTTCCTTCAATTCGTCCCGCAGTTTCCAGACAAATACACCATCTTCATCAGAATTTGCATTCCTACCAACAAACAAAATCATCCAATATCTCTTGCTGCCATCCTTCTCCTTCACAGGAATATCACAACCTGTCTTTTCAACAATTCTTTTTGCCAATGCTGTTGCACCGGTATTGTAGAAATTAGGTGTTTCTCCATATTTTACCGAAAGTTGCTTACAGGTTGCTATTCCTCCATAATCAAGGAATCTGTACATTACTTCCCAGCTTTGCGTATTGAAAATACTCTCATCATCAAACAGTTCTCTCCAATCATCTGCTGAGATTCCAAAATCTATGTCCGCACCTGTCCAGTCTTCTTTCGCCTTCTTTGTTTTATCAGCCAGATAATTTGCGATGTAAAACGATAAGTCAAAAGTGAGCATTCTGTGGCTTTCGTCTGCATAACAGTCAGAATCAAGGTTATTTTCAAATAACTCTATCAGCTCGCTATCCTGCGAAACTACTTCCTGCATCTCACTAATTAACTTTGAATTGCCTTTTATATTCTGCTCCGTATGCCCCTTGGTTGGTATAAAATCATTTTCCAGATAAATTCCGGTTGCCTTACATACAGTATATTTGAAAATATCGTATTTCTGCGGATACTTCAGGCATAAATACACTGTAATTGCCATAGGGCGCTGATAATGCTGATATCCTGGAGATAATCTGTCACACAAGTCCTGCGCCGAAGATTGAAATTGCAATATACGCTCTGTAACATCTTTTGATTCATCATAGAGGTTGATAAACATTGCTCTTACTGCTTCTGCATCATCCTGTGCGTACTGAATCATCATTTTTCTTGGAAAATTGTTCATAGATGCCAGTAAATTAGCAGTTTTCTCAGTTGCCTTAGCAAACATATCTGCAAAGTCATTCGCATTGATGTCCCAATGATCCTGAAACCATTTCACCGCTTCCCATTTATATTTTTCCCCCTGCCATCTTTCATCAAAAATCTTCTTATATTCCACAAGCGCATTTTGCAATTTCTCCAGATTTATCATTATATAACACTCCCTTTTCTCTTTTACACAATTATTTAACTCTTGCCAGCTTATGCCATCCATGTTTATTTCATCAGATACTATAGACTTGATACGACATTCATTGGATTTCCCTCCATAAATTTCTTTATATTGTCAGCCAGAATCGAAACCAGCCGCTGTCTTGTCAATAAGTGCACCTCTTGAGCTATTAACGATAAACGCTGATGGCTTCATAAGCGACAGGGTTTCTTTGTTGATCATATGTTTTGTACTTTTTGTCAATGGACAATGCATGGAAACATAATCACTATTATTTCAATCTTGTTTTATTTCCACATTTTGGGCAAGGGATTTTTATGGCGGTTACTAATAATATCAGAGAAATCCGGGAACAGCGTGGCATTTACCAGGATGACCTTGCCGCTGCTATCGGATACAGCACCAAAACTGTCGGCAGGATAGAACGTGGGGACAGCACCCCATCTGCCGAATTTATGCTGCGGATATCAAAGTACTTTAATATGCTGGTGGAAGATGTATTCCATGTGGAAGATTGAGTCGGAGCAGCAATCCGGCTCTCCTTCTATTTTAGACAGCTTTTCATATCCTTATCAACAACAACGATAAAATGCCACACAGTTATTAACAACCATGTGACATTTATACTCTTAATACAATTTTGCACCTGCTGGGATTGCGTCATCTAACATTACCAGATTCAGTTTTTCTTCTCCATTTACATTATGAATTGCAGAAAGAAGCATACCACATGAATCTATTCCCATCATAGAACGTGGTGGAAGATTTACGATTGCAAGTAAAGTTTTACCTACAAGTTCCTCCGGCTCGTAAAATGAATGTACTCCTGAAAGAATAGTTCTTTCATTCTCTGTACCATCATCAAGCGTAAATCTAAGAAGTTTCTTACTCTTAGGTACTGCCTCACAATTTTTTACCTTTACAACACGGAAGTCTGACTTTGAAAATGTATCAAAATCAACCTGCTCCTCAAATAATGGCTCAATCTCAATACCTGTATTATTTTCAACAACTGCTGCCACTTCTTCTGCTACTACTTCATTATTATCCATTTGATTGTAACTCCTTTGCATTAATTTCTCATCATAATATGTAATGTCGGTTGGAACCGCATTACTATTAGCTAGTATACCATAAACATACTATTTTTAGGAAGAAATGTCCTATTTCATCCGTAAATAGATTGTAGCTTTTTAAATCAGTTAAATTTGACCCTATTAAACCAATCATAAGCTCTATTTTATAGCAGTTTGGAGTCTTGATTGGTTAAATAATCGGTTTAATTTCCGCTTAGAAAAAACGACGCAAAACTGCTACACCACTCTGTATGGATTTCCACACTGCATTCTGATTTATTCCCTGTCTGTCGGCAATCTTCCTCGTAGTCATCCCCTCAAAAAAATAAAGATGCAGGCGCTCTCTTTGAATTTCCAAAAATGTCTGTATCGCTTTTTGTAAGGTTTCTATTTCCATCTGCTGGATAACCATATCTTCCAATGACTCCGGGGAATCCATTAGTAAGTCATCCGTATCGCCTTCCGTAAATCCTTCTGCGGTTCTGTTCCGCAAGTCTCTCATCTGCTCCACATGTGCCTCTTTTCTGAATGTATTTACTAATATTTCATAAACCTCCGGGTGACATAGGCATACTCTTTCTCCCCGACAGCCTCTTTATAATAATCCTGTATGCGGATTTTTCTCCATTCTGACATAAAAATGTCCTCCATTTCGTGATTTTTCTTGAAATGAAGGACATCCAGCGGACTCTTGTTATGAAGTTCTACTATCTTTACAACGGCAGAAAAGGTAAAAAATAAGCGTGCAGTCATTACCCCTTCCGATAAAACTACACGCCAAGTAGCGGTCTGTGTACCGTCTATTCTTTTATTTTCTGCTCTTTCTGAAAAATAAGCAGAATTTATCCATAACTCCCTTCCCACCAACAGACCGTTTCTCCCCCATAATGTCTTATCTGTTTCAGGAAGTGTATTCAATGAATCTTTTTCAACTGTGCGTAAAAAATGCAGTCATAGCCATGTATCATTCCCATGTCTATGACTGCATTCTCACTTCGCACTTTATTAATGACTTATTTATTGCGAAATTCTTTGATCCCGGCAGGCTGTTTCGGCTGATGATAAATATACATACACCTGCTGTCTGCCGCCATCTTTACTGATTTACTTGCAACTATCTCTAAAACTTTTGCTACTGCATTACTTGCTTTCTTTGTCATAAAATGACACCTCCCTATTTAATCTGATGGGTGTAAGTATAATATATTTTTGCATTCTGCATTATTGTATGTTGAAAATACGACACAACTCGTCATTTTTCCCCATCAGAACCATACATTACCACTGATACCCGGAATTCGTTCCC
>OJAI01001079.1_pt1 | contig 16242 bp, 9 predicted proteins | sample 1588891 | NCBI WGS metagenome assembly OJAI01 (sample SAMN03283255) | human gut metagenome | biome: human-associated habitat; material: feces | host: Homo sapiens | place: USA | collected 2013 | reverse complement strand
GCATATGGTTCCCATGAATCGGCGGGCATGACCTTTTACGCAGGGTGCGCCCGCTGTGGCTTTTCATGGATTCCCCGAATCAATGGCGAAAAATCCATTGCGGGGACTACTCATGCGGTTCCGTAGGCGGTTTGGGTGTTCCGTAGGTGGTTGGTCAGAGTATCGGGGTTGGAGAAAGGCTTTATTCTGGCCGTTTTCATGCTGGGTATTCAGACCCAACCACCTACGGAAGCGAAAAACCACCTACGGAACTAGTCCAAGCCGTAACGGTGACTGGCTATCGCTCGGGCGACCATGCCGAACAGTTCGTTCAGCTTCTGTTTGGATGCCAAATGCTCGCGGGTGGCGACAAAAGGCGTGAATCCAAGATCCCTCAGCCGGTTGCGCTTATCGAGGTCATACATCCAGCGGCCGTGGGTGTAGTGGTAATTTCCGTCGTATTCTATGCAGACGCGGTCATCCGGGTAGGCGATATCCACCTTCATCGTGCCCGAGCCGCGTATGTGGTCAATGATCTCATAATTGACATGTGCCTCAGGCAGCCCGTAGGCATCGCTCTCCAAACGAAGCACCGTTTCCTGCGGGGAATCGGTACCTGGTTTGGACAGGCGCAAGGCCTTTCTGCATTTGGCGCTCCCAATGAATCGCGGCGCACTCCGGATGTAGTCGGAGAGCTCATCGTGAGTGCAGACGCGTAAATCGGGATTGGCGCAAGTGAGCCAATCCATGGCGATCACCAGACTCCGTTCGTCGACATAGGGCGCAATCTGGCAGACCGCCTGCATCGCGGAGACGCTTGACACCAATTCGTCGGCGTGCACCACGTCTACGCCATGCCTTGCGTAATGGAATTTCATCCCCTGGATTTTCCGTAAGTCGCGTTGCCGGCACACCGAAACGTGAACGAGCTCCGAACCATATCCGGGTAAATAATTCATGGTGGCAATCATGCCATGCAGCTCCAGCGCTGTGCCGTGGCTTACATAGAGTGGAACCGAGGAGCGTGACCTTATCCGCGACAACACCTGCCTGCATTCAAGATGCCGTCTCGCCGCCTCCTCCCGTGCCTGCTCTAATGTGAAAAATGTATTGTGTCCAAAGCTTTCCATGCGCTGACGGTATATGGAAAGCCGGCAGCCCCGCAACCGTCTCCGTGAAAAATGTGGATATGTGTATGGTTCCATCCGCAGCATCACCGGGGAGAGGCCTGATGTATACGCGTCCGGTAGAACCGATGCGGAGCGTGGCGTCATCGAGGGGTGGCTCACATGGCAAGTCGGCCACGCAGAAGGGCGGGCGCTTCCAGCCGCAGGCCCGTGGGGCTGACGGTGACCGCGTTTCTCCACGGTGTCAGCCGCGTTTGGAACCCTGCCGACTGATGCCACCTTTATGACCGGTCGCTTTGAAAGGCAGACCGGCGTTGCTGAGTCCTTTGCTCCGCATGTTCTGCAGGGCAAAGGATTTTTGTTGTGCACGCAGTTCGTTCATCCGTTCCGTGGACTGATGCGCGATTCGCGGTTTCCGTGATTGCTCTGGCTGTGTCATGGCTATAAGAATACGTTCGGTAATGTAGTATGATGGATTTAGTAATGCTTTTACTAAAATCTGATGAGGCATCCATGGGAGGGCGAGGGAGCGATGGCGACCATCAAGGAGATTGCGAAACGTACGGGATTCTCGCAGGCCACGGTGTCGCGTCTGTTGAATGGCGATCCGACGCTGTCGGTGCGTGAGGAGACGCGTCGCGCGATCATCCGCGCCAGCGAGGATTTGGGATACAGCGCCCAGGCCAAGCGTATCGTCATTCCGCACGAAGTAGCCTTGTTGGACAACGAGGAGTCCGACGAAACACTGCGTGATTCGTATTTTGCCGATTTGCGTTCGGCGCTGGAACATAACGCCAAACAGCAGCGTATGGAGCTCACTGTTTTCCACAGTCTTGACGAGATGTTGAATCAGAAGGGGAAATTCGATGGTTTCATGGCTATCGGCGCCAATGTCATAGCCGAAAGCGACCTTGAGAAGTTGCATGAGGTCATGCCATACGGTGTGTTCATCGATGTGAATCCCGCACCGAACCTGTTCGATTCCGTGCAGCCCGACCTACAGCAGACCATGCATGACGCGGTCGAAGCATGTGCGAAGGCTGGCATGAAGCGTGTCGGATTCATCGGCGGCAAGGGGAGGCTGACGAATTTTTATGAGGTGGACGAAGAGGGGCGTGCCACATATTTTCGGCGTGAAATGGGCCGTTATGGTCTCGACCTGCGTGGACTGGTGTATTCTGACGGCTTGTTCACCGTGGAGAATGGTCGCAAGCTGGGGGAGCAGTTTATCCGTGACCACAACGGCGCACTGCCTGACGCAGTTATTGTTTCGGCGGACATCGTCGCGGTCGGCGTGCTGCAGGCGTTCAACGCGGTTGGTGTGATCGTGCCCCGCGACATCAGCGTCATCAGCATCAACAACCAGACGATTGCCCAGCTGACGTCGCCGCCGTTGAGCACTTTCGCAATCGATCAGAACGAGCTTGCGCGTGTCGCCATTTTCACATTGGCTGATGCGATCGCCAGCAAGCGGACGTCCCGTCAGCACGTGTATCTGTCGACGACGCTGGAAGTGCGAGATAGTTTCGTGCCGGCGCAGCCGAAACGTGAATCGCGGCCAAAATTGCAGACCCGATCGAAGCGATCTGCCCGGTCGAAACGGGCTGCTTAGCGTACGTATGTGCGGAAAAATATGAAAGGCGATTGATGATGCTACGTCATCAATCGCCTTTTGTTTGTCTACTGTCGGCGAAATACCGCGAATCGCACACAATATGACATGTATATGTGCAGAATCGCACAAAATGCGACACGCCCAACAGTGCACAACGCAGATGTTAAATTTTACTAAACAGGGGTAAAGGGATATACTTAACTCATGCGAAATCAAATGATGATTTCCGATTACAGCTTCAATCACAACTTCTAAGGAGAAGTACGATGGCAGAATCCAATGTCGCAGCCGCACCGAAGGAGACGCAGCAGTCTGCGAAGCCAACCAGGAAAGGCAGTCTGCTGTCCCGCGTGGCCTATTCATTCGGCAACGTCGGCCAATCCGCCTTCTACAACGCGCTGAGCACCTACTTCATCGTCTACGTCACCAGCTCGCTGTTCTCCGGCGTTGACAAGGCGCTCGCTACCAAGCTCATCGGCGTTATCACCGGCCTTGTGGTTGTCATCCGTATCGCGGAGATCTTCATCGATCCGCTGCTGGGCAACATCATCGATAACACCAAGACCAAGTGGGGTCGTTTCAAGCCATGGCAGCTCATCGGCGGCACCGTTTCCGCCGTTCTGCTCGTGCTGGTCTACACCGGCCTGTTCGGCTTGGTGAACGTCAACACCACGCTGTTCATCGTGCTGTTCGTCATCACCTTCATCGTGCTCGACGTGTTCTACTCCCTGCGCGACATCTCCTATTGGGGCATGATCCCGGCGCTGTCCTCCGACTCCCATGAGCGCTCCACCTACACCGCCCTCGGTTCCTTCGGCGGCTCCATCGGCTACAACGGCCTGACCATCGTGGTCATTCCGATCGTCACTTACTTCAGCTACATCTTCACAGGCAAGCATCAGGAGAGCCAGAGCGGCTGGACCTGCTTCGCCATCATCGTGGCTATTCTCGGCGTCCTCACCGTGTGCTCCGTCGCGTTCGGCACCAAGGAAAGCTCCAGCACCCTGCGCACCAAGGCCGAGGACAACGGCGGCCCGCTCGCCGCGTTCAAGGCTCTCGCACAGAACGACCAGCTGCTGTGGGTGGCCCTGTCCTACCTGCTGTACGCCATCGCCAACGTGGCCACCACCGGCGTGCTCATGTACATGTTCAAGTTCATCCTGAACAACTCCGCCGCCTACTCCATCGTCGGCGTTGTCTCGGTCATCGCCGGCATCATCATGGCGCCGCTGTACCCGATTCTGAACAAGCGCATACCGCGTCGCTACCTGTACCTCGGCGGTATGGTGCTCATGGTCCTCGGCTACCTGCTGTTCATCGTCGGCACCAACAACCTCGCTGTCGTCACCGTCGGCCTGGTGTTCTTCTACCTGCCGCAGACCTTCATCCAGATGACTGCCATCCTCTCCCTGACCGACTCCATCGAATATGGCCAGCTGAAGAACGGCAAACGTAACGAGGCCGTCACCCTGTCCGTGCGTCCGATGCTCGATAAGATCGCAGGCGCCTGCTCCAACGGTATCGTCGGTGCTGTCGCCATCGCCGCCGGCATGATTGGTGACGCCACCGCCGCCGACATGACTGCCGCGAACATCCACACTTTCAAGGTCTGCGCCTTCTATGTGCCGCTGGCTGTCATCATCCTGAGCGGTGTTGTGTTCCTGCTCAAGGTGAAGATCAGCGAGAAGATGCATGCTGACATTGTCGAGCAGCTGGAAACTCAGCTCAACGAAGGCTGATTCGCTTTTGATTGCGATTGAATTTCAATCGTCGCGCTGAAGGAGCCGCATGGTGGACGCCATGCGGCTTTTCGCGTTTCCTACGTTCGTGGTAAGTGCTAGGCTGACGATTTGAAACGTATAGCAATGATCCGTTATCAGCGGGGAGCTTCCGGAAGAACGGTCGGCGCTTTTGGGTGCGGCCTAGTAGAACCGGCGGGATCGGCCCGAACAGCCGAACGTCAAGCGGTCGTATGAAACCTGTGCAGGGAAGCCTGCGTAAGAAAACAGGGGAGTGCGGCAAGCGAGGTGGTACCGCGGTGTCGGACGTGCGCAATCGCACGAAAATCATCGTCCTCGTAAAGTAAGTAATGAAACCGCCAAACGAGGAGCATACGGTGAGCGAATCCACCAATCATGTGTATCCGAAGGCTGCTGCCGGTGAGCAGAGCGCCAATGTCGCGCCGAACCCCAGCTTCCCCAAGCTTGAGGAGTCCGTGCTTGACTACTGGGACAAGGACGGCACCTTCCAGAAGTCCATCGAACGCCGTCCTTCCGGCGATCACAGCCAGAACGAATTCGTCTTCTTCGACGGCCCGCCGTTCGCCAACGGCCTGCCGCACTATGGCCACCTGCTGACCGGCTATGCGAAGGACGTCATTCCGCGCTATCAGACCATGAAGGGTCACCGTGTAAACCGTGTGTTCGGTTGGGATACGCACGGTCTGCCGGCCGAGCTCGAAGCTCAGAAGGAACTGGGCATTGACTCTGTAGACCAGATCAAGGAAATTGGCATCGACAAGTTCAACGATGCCTGCCGTGCATCCGTGCTCAAGTATACGAATGAGTGGAAGGACTACGTGCACCGTCAGGCGCGCTGGGTTGATTTCGAGCACGGCTACAAGACCCTGAACATTCCGTACATGGAATCCGTTATGTGGGCCTTCAAGCAGCTGTACGACAAGGGTCTGGCCTACCAGGGCTACCGCGTGCTGCCGTACTGCCCGAAGGACCAGACGCCGCTGTCCGCGCACGAGCTGCGCATGGACGCCGACGTGTATCAGGACCGTCAGGACACCACCGTGTCCGTGGCCGTGAAGCTGCGCGACGAGGAGGATGCCTACGCCGTCTTCTGGACCACCACTCCGTGGACCGTTCCGACCAACTTCGCCATCGTGGTCGGCGCTGACATCGACTACGTCGAGGTGCGTCCGACCGAAGGCAAGTTCGCTGGCAAGAAGTTCTACCTCGGCAAGCCGCTGCTTGGCTCCTACGAGAAGGAACTTGGCGAGAACTACGAGATCGTGCGCGAACTCAAGGGCTCCGAGATGGAGGGCTGGCGCTACTACCCGGTCTTCCCGTACTTCGCAGGCGACGAGAACGCCGCCGAGGGCAAGGTGCCGGGGCCGGAAGGCTACCAGATCTTCACCGCCGACTACGTCGACACCGTTGAAGGTACCGGCCTGGTCCATCAGGCCCCCTACGGCGAGGACGATATGAACACGCTCAACGCCAAGGGCATCAAGAGCGTGGACGTGCTCGACGCGGGCTGCAAGTTCACGTCGCTGTGCCCGGATTACGAGGGCATGTACGTGTTCGACGCCAACAAGCCGATCCTGCGCAACCTGCGCGCCGGTGACGGCCCGCTGGCCCGCATCCCCGAAGAGCAGCGCGCCATCCTCTTCCAGGAGAAGAGCTACGTGCACTCCTACCCGCACTGCTGGCGTTGCGCCACCCCGCTGATCTACAAGCCGGTGAGCTCCTGGTTCGTGGCCGTCACCAAGATCAAGGACCGCCTGCTCGAACTCAACCAGCAGATCAACTGGATTCCGGGCAATGTGAAGGACGGCCAGTTCGGCAAGTGGCTGGCGAACGCACGCGATTGGTCGATCTCCCGCAACCGTTTCTGGGGCTCTCCGATCCCGGTATGGGTTTCGGACGATCCGAAGTACCCGCGTGTGGACGTGTACGGTTCACTCGATGAGCTCAAGGCCGACTTCGGCGATTATCCGCGCGATCATGAGGGCAACATCAACATGCACCGCCCGTACATCGACGAGCTGACCCGCGTCAACCCGGACGATCCGACCGGCAAGAGCCACATGCACCGCATCAGCGACGTGATGGACTGCTGGTTCGAATCCGGTTCGATGAGCTTCGCCCAGTACCACTATCCGTTCGAAAACAAGGAAACCTTCGAACAGCACTTCCCGTGCGACTACATCGTGGAATACATCGGCCAGACCCGTGGCTGGTTCTACGTGCAGCACGTCATGGCGACCGCCCTGTTCGACAGGCCGGCGTTCAAGAACGTGATCTGCCACGGTATCGTGCTCGGCTCCGACGGACAGAAGATGTCGAAGCACCTGCGCAACTACCCGGACGTGAACGGCGTGTTCAACGACTTTGGCTCCGACGCCATGCGTTGGTTCCTGATGAGCTCGCCGATCCTGCGTGGCGGCAACCTGATCGTCACCGCCGATGGCATCCGCGACACCGTGCGCCAGGTCATGCTGCCGGTGTGGAGTTCCTACTACTTCTTCACGCTGTACGCGAACGCGGCCGGGTACGACGCCCGCCAGCTGCGTGCCGACGAAGTTGCATCGCTGCCGGAAATGGACCGTTACCTGTTGGCTCGTACCCGCCGACTGGTCGAAAAGACCCAGTCCTCGCTGGACCAGTTCCTGATCTCCGACGCGTGCGACGCCGTGTCCGACTTCATCGACATGCTCACCAACTGGTACATCCGCAACAACCGTGATCGCTTCTGGAAGGAAGACGAGAACGCGTTCAACACCCTGTACACCGTGCTTGAGGTGTTCATGCGCGTCCTTGCGCCGCTTGCCCCGATGGAAGCCGAATCCGTGTGGCGCGGCCTGACCGGAGGCGAATCCGTGCATCTGGCGGATTGGCCGTTCCTGGCCGACGAGAAGACCGGCGAAGCCACCGAACTTGGCCGCGTGCTCGTCGACGATCCGGCTCTGGTCGACGCGATGGAGAAGGTGCGCGAGGTCGTCTCCAGCACCCTGTCCATGCGTAAGGCGAAGCAGATCCGCGTGCGCCAGCCGCTGAGCAAGCTCACCGTGGTGGTGGAGGATACCGCCGCCGTGGCCGCATACGACGAGATTCTGAAGTCCGAGCTCAACGTCAAGGACGTGGAGCTGTGCACGCTTGAGGATGCGGGCTCCCAGGGCCTGAAGATCATCCACGAGCTGCGCGTGAACGCCCGCGTTGCAGGCAAGCGCCTGCGCAAGGACGTGCAGTTCGCCATCAAGGCCTCCAAGTCCGGCGCATGGCATGTGGACGCTTCCGGCGCTCCGGTGTGCGAGACCCCGAACGGCGACATTACGCTGGAAGAGGGCGAGTACGAGCTGATCAACAGCGTGGAGGAACAGAACGCAGAAGAGGCCGCCAACTCCGTGTCCGCGGCCCTGCCGACCGGCGGCTTCGTGATCCTCGACACCGAGCTGAACGACGATCTGGTTGCCGAAGGATACGCCCGCGACGTGATCCGCTCCGTGCAGGACGCCCGTAAGGCCGCCGGTCTCGAGGTCTCCGACCATATCGCGCTGAAGCTGACCGTCCCGGCCGGCGACGTGGCGAAGGTCGAGCAGTTCCGCGATCTTGTGTCCGCCGACACGCTCGCCGACTTGCTTGACGTTACCGCCGGCGCCGAAGGCTCCGAACTCGCCGTTGAGGTTGCCAAGGCCTGATTCTTCGAGTGAGCTGATTCGGCTGGACTGATTTCGGCAATTGATGTGAGGGGCCCTGTTGCTTATGCAGCAGGGCCCCTCACGTATTTGCGGTATGGTCGATTTTGCTATATTCCTTGCGCAATTTCGCTGCCTGTTTGAGCGCAATTCATTCTGCTCTAATCGCGTCCCGTTCTAAGCTCAAAATGTCGTCCGCGTGGGTGATCCGTAACCTTTCCCACGCAAACGACATTTTTACTTTTGTATTTTTGTGCAGAAGCTTTTGCGATTGCCGGCTCATTCCGACGGAAGGTGCCACATTCGCGTCGCTTTCGACAGATGGAATCGTAATTGTCTGCTCAAACCGACGATGGACACCCGTTTTGCGTCGTTTTGGACAGACAGGTTGACGTTTTTCTGTTTGTTCGACCGTACGACTAGAGTAGCCTGTGGCTTTTCGGCTGGTTTTGCGCCGGCTGGAAAATTAATACAGACTTGATTTGTATCTGCCGCGTGCCTGCGCCATATTTACGTCGTGCCGGCACGTGCGCGGAAGCAGATCGCAAGCGAATGGTTCTCAGTACCATCCATGTGAGTCAAGCACACATCTTTGAGAAGCAGTCGCGATGCCGGGAGTTGGGTTCGTCGTAATTCAAACGTCGCATCCGTTCCCGGCTTTTTCATCTTGGTTAGTCTGAATTTAAAAAAAGATTTTGGGTTATTGCCGAGCGTGTCCCATGCGGATAAAGGGGTTATCAGGTGTAATCTATAGCTAATTGTTTTTAAGCCAACGGGGGTCTTATGAGCCGCAAAAAAATAGTTCCGAATTATGCAATTTCTTTGGATATCGGTAATGCTTCCGTTGGATGGGCCGCGTTTACTCCTGATTATCGGTTGATGAGAGCTAAAGGGCGTGAGTTAATTGGTGTAAGGCTATTCGAGCCTGCGCAGACTGCTGAAGCTCGTCGTATGGCTCGTACTACTCGTAGGCGCTACTCTCGTAGACGTTGGCGTTTGCATATGCTTGATGCTATTTTTGATGCTCCCTTGGCAGAGGTGGATCCGTCATTCCTTGCGCGGAGGAAGTACTCCTGGGTTCATCCTGCTGATGAGAACAATGCGGATTATTGGTATGGCGGTGTCTTATTCGATTCGAAGAATCAGGATAAACGTTTCTATAAACAATATCCGACAATTTATCATCTGCGCAAAACTTTGATGGAAGATGACAAGCAACATGATATTCGAGAAGTGTATTTCGCTGTCCATCACCTGTTGAAGTACCGAGGTAATTTCCTTGTTGAAGGTGATTTGGATTCTTCGAGTGTATTCGACTCAAAGAATCTTTTAAATCTTATCGGTGAAATCATTCTGTGTGTATTTGATGAGCAGCTGGATGGATCATGGACGGCAGGAATCGACAAAAAGCGTCTTGCTGATACGTTGTGAATATTTGCAGCTTTCAAGGCCACTGATTATTCCCTTTCAAGGCCACCGTTATTGCCAAAGAAGGCCAGTGGCGGACCGGTTCAAGGCCACTGACCCCCTTTGGTCAGGATTCGAGCATGGATTGTCCGTGCCGTTGCCTCATGTTGAACTCGCCGGTGTCGATCCATACCGTGTTGTGCACGATGCGGTCGAGGATGGCGTCGGCGATGGTGTCGCCGCCGAGACGGCTGTGCCATTCCTTGGTGGCCAGCTGGGTCGCGAACGCGGTGCTGGCGTTGTCGTAGCGCAGTTCCATGAGCTCAAGCAGGAAGCGCCTGAACTGCTCGTCGGGCTTGTCCACGAGCCATTCGTCGATCGCGAGCAGCGTGTACGTGGAGTATTTGCGCACGAGCTTGGCCGGACCTCCCGGTTTGAGGGCCGCGGCCGCGACCTGTTCCGCGAGGTCGGGCATCCGTATGTAGCAGGCCCGGTAGCGTCCCCTGCACGCGGATTTCACCAACGCGCATAGCAGGAACGACTTGCCCGATCCGGTGGCTCCCTGGAACGCGACGTTCAGACGCTGTCCGAGGTAGTTGCCGGCGTCGAGTCCGGCGAGCACGCCGCGGTCGAGCCCGCGCTCCTCGGCGAGGTCGATGGTGCGCAGGTCGGCCTGCGGGTAGCGCAGTCCCGCCCGTTTGACCAGGCGTTGGATCTTCGCGTCGGTGTATCCGCCGTACGCGTTGTCGACCGCGAGGCCGACCACCTCGGCATGGTTCAGGGGCATGACGGTCCGTTCGTCGAGCCGTTCGAACGCGTCGAGCAGTTCGGCGGCGTTCATCTCGCGCAGTTTGCGTTTGGTCTCGGAATCGATGATCATCGCGCTCACCTGCCCATGTTCGCGTAGTAGTCGCCACCACGCACCCAGCCGCCGGCACCGTCATCGGATGTTTCCGTCAGCCCGCCGGTCATGTCCTGGCCGGTCTCGAGTATCGGCCTGATGTGCGAGTACCTTGGCGAGGCGACCGACTGCAGGGCCAGCGAGCACGCGTTCTCGAGACGCCGCTCGGAATAGCGTCTCGAGAGCCGCAGCACCGCCAACGCGGGCTCCACCCCCTGGTCGTCGAAGCGCTGCGCGGCGAACAGCCTCCCGACGACGTCCGCGCAGTCCGGTCCGACGCGTTTCGCCCATCGCTCGCAGCGTTCCCGGTCCCATTGCCTCCATCCGGCCTTCCCGGGCAGGTCGGTCTCGTTCGTGCTGTATCGGTTGGCCGCCGTGGCGGGCAGGAGTCTGTGCGTGCAGAGCCTGGAGCCCTTGTGCCACACCTCGAGCGTGTCGGAGCCGACGCGCAGGTCCACGACGGTTCCGGCGTAGGCGTACGGGACGGAATACCAGTTGCGCGCATACGCGACGTGGCAGTTGGACTGCACCTTCCTGCCGTATATCCAGTCCGCCACCTCGTACGCCGTTCCCGGCAGCGGTATCAGCAGCGGCCTCTCGTCGGACTCGAACACGGACCGTCTGGAGCCGTCGCGTTTCTGGAACGGACGGGAATTGTACTCGTCCAGCCACCCGCGGACGGCCCCGCGCAGCTCGTCCAGCGACGCGAACGCGCGGTCGCGCATCGCTCCCGCCAGCGCCATGGTCGCGTGCCATACCGTGTTCTCCGCTGACGGCTTGTCCTTCGGCCTGCGCACGCGTCCGGGGATCACCGCGGCGGAATAGTGCTCGGCCATGGAGCGGTACGCGTCGTTGAGCACGACCTCGCCGTCGCGCGGATGGCTGATCACGCCGGTCTTGAGGTTGTCGCACACCAGACGTGGCGTGGAGCCGCCGAACCACTCGTACATCGCAACGTGGCACCGCAGCCAGGCGTTCTGCCCCATGTCGAGCGTCGGCTCCACGAACGCGTACCGGCTGAACGGCAGCACCGCTACGAACAGGTACGCCTTCGAAACGTCGCCGGTGACCGGATCGACGATCCGCATGGTCTTGCCGGCCCAATCGACCTCGATGGTGCGTCCGGCCTTGTGCTCGACCCTGCTCGTCACACCGGTCCTCGCCACATAAGCGGCGTACTGCTTGCAGAAACGGTCGTAACCCATGCGCGGCCTGCCCGCGGCGGCGCATTCGTCGGCGTACTCGCCGTGCAGGATGCGCAGGGTCACTCCGACACGCGCGAGCTCGCGGTGGACCCTGGCCCAGTCGGGCTGCTCGTACACGCTTTCCCGTTCGCCCCTGCCGGGGAACAGCATCGAGTACACCTCGTCGTCCGGTTTCGTCTCAACGTCCGGATAGGCGATTCCCGCGGCCGCCGAGGCGGCCAGCACCTCGGCCACGCTCTGCCTGGCGATCCCCAACGATCTGGCGATCGCCCGCCCGGACAGACCCTGGTCGTTGAGGCGGAGTATCGCCTTGGCCTTGATTTTCCTTACCATTGTCGGTAACTCCTTTCACCACACGTCCCTCGCATGGTGAAAGGAGCCTAACAACCAGTGGCCTTGATACGCAATAACGGTGGCCTTGAACCGCAATAATCGTCAAAAAGCGCGATCGGCCTTCTTCGGCAATAACAGTGGCCTTGAAACGAGCAAATATTCAGTTGTGCACGACAAAGGGTTCTCGCAGTATGCGTGTTGAAAATGCGCTTGCTGTTATTTGTGAGTCGTGTGAACTGCCAAAAGAACAAATCAATGTCATTAAGGCTATTTTTGCTGGTCTAGAGGGAAATAAACTTGATTTAGCGAAGATTTTCCCATCTGAAGAACGTACCAGCGATGAAAAGAAAGCGCTTGGTATTTATTTCAATAAATCTGATTACGAGGAAGTTCGTGCTCAGGTCGTAGATTCGGGCTTGCTTGATGATGAACAATGCGAGTTGCTCGATAAAATGCAGAAACAATATAGCGCTATCGCTCTGAAACAACTGCTTGGTAACGCAAAAAGTGTTTCTGAATCGATGTGTGCGAGTTACACACGACACCAAAGAAATTGGGATCTTATTAAAAAAGAGCTCCGTACGGAAGACAATGCCGATGAAATCAACAAGCATTATGGTGAGTTGGTTGGCTGGACAATGGTTGACGGTCGACGTCGGAGCATCAGGGGTACTTCTACGTATGAAAAAACAAGACAGAACGCAAATAAATATTTTTCGAAGTTAATTGAGGCTTCTAATTTGTCTGAATCCAAAAAAATGGATTTAAAGCACGCAATTGATGAAGATCGGCTTTTCCCAGTTCAAAGAGACTCTGATAATGGTGTGATTCCGTATCAGCTTCATCGAAATGAGCTTAGGAGAATTCTTGAAAAGCAAGGAAAATATTATCCGTTCCTTTTGGATACGTTTGAAAAGAACGGTGAACAAGTCAATAAAATAGAAGGCTTGCTGACTTTCCGTGTGCCTTATTTTGTGGGTCCATTGGTAGAACGGGAAGGAATGCAGCCTTCAGATAATGGCGAAAACCATTGGATGAAGCGTAAAAAATCTGGAGAAATCACTCCTTGGAATTTCGATAAGATGGTTGACAAGGATGAGTCGGGTAGGCGTTTCATTGAACGGCTCGTGGATACAGATAGCTATCTGCTAGGTGAGGCGACCTTGCCGAAGAACTCCATGTTGTATCAGGAGTATGAAGTTCTTAACGAACTAAATAATGTCCGTTTATCGGTTCGTTCGGGCAACCGATGGGAAAACCGTCGTCGTCAACGACTTGGTCGAGAAGAAAAGACGCTGCTGATTCGTAACTTGTTTATGAAAGGCGGTGTAGTCACCAAAAAGGCTGCGGAAAATCTGCTCCGCAAAGAGTATGGCCGTACCTATGAGCTGTCTGGTTTGGCGAGCGAGTCAAAGTTTATGAGCTCTATGTCATCATATGGAAAACTGTGCCGTATTTTCGGCGCAGAACGGGTGAATAAAGATTCAGAGCTTATGGAGCAGATAATCGAGCTCCAGACTGTGTTTGAGGATAAAGAGACTTTACTGCATCAGTTGCGTATGCTTGATGGACTGTCCGATAGTGATTGCGAATTGTTGGCAAGGACTCACTACACGGGATGGGGCAAGCTTTCAAGGAAGTTGCTTACGACCAAGGTCGGCGAATGCAAGATTGGTGATGATTTTGCCCCTCAGAAGCATAGCATCATTGAGATTATGCGTTTTGAAGATCGTAATTTTATGGAAATTATTACTGATAAAAATTATGGTTTTCCTGAATGGATTGATGAGCAGAATCTTGGAGCGGATAAAAAGCAATCGTTGGAGTCAATGGTTGACGAGCTTCACGTATCTCCGAAAGTGAAACGAGGAATCATCCAATCCGTTCGACTCATTGATGATATCTCTAAGGCCGTTGGAAAGAAGCCATCGAGAATATTCCTAGAATTGGCCGGAGATATTCAGGCAAGCGTGCGAACCACTTCTCGAAAGAATCGCTTGCTGGAGTTGTACAAGAATGCTGGATTGAGAAAGGAATTCAGTGACATTTATGATCGCTTGGAGGCAAGCGACGATAAAGGACTTCAGGATGATCGGTGGTTCTTGTACTACACACAGCTTGGTAAGGATATGTATACGGGCGAAGAGCTGGATATCGACAGGCTATCGTCTGATTACGATATCGATCATATTATTCCCCAAGCTGTAACGCAGAATGATTCCCTGGACAATCGAGTACTTGTGTCCCGTGCGGCCAATGCGCGTAAAACAGACTCTTTTGCATATTTGCCGGAACTAGTAGAAGCAAGAAGAGGCTTTTGGCAGGAACTGTTGGATAATAGGTTGATTTCCCAGACTAAATTTGAACGTTTGGTACGACAAAATGATTTCGGTAGACATGAGAAAGAGCGTTTTGTCGAGCGATCGCTGGTAGAGACTCGTCAGATTATGAAGAATGTGGCGACTTTGATGCGGCGGAGGTATGGAAATAGCTCTGCTGTGATTGGACTTAATTCCGAATTGACCAAGGAGATGCGCCAATATCTCGGGTTTGAACATAAGAATCGTGATATTAATGATTATCACCATGCTCAGGATGCATTATGTCTTGGTGTAGCTGGGCAGTTTGCTGTTAACAGAGGTTTCTTTGATAATGGTGCAGTTTCTGATGGAGCGGCGAATGCATATAATATCTATCTTCAGGACTACCTGAGAGGATATCGTGAGAAATTGAAGGCGGGGGACCGTAAACACGGTAAAGCCTTCGGTTTTATTGTCGGCTCTATGGCTTCGGCGGATGAAAATAAGCGTATCAATCCTAAGACTGGTGAGATTGCGTGGAGTGAGGCTGATAAAGATTATCTCCGAAGAGTGATGAATTATCGTAAGATGCTTGTCACTCAGAAGGTGGGGGATAGTTTTGGCGCTCTATATAACGAAACGCGATATGGAGCTGCGGTTAAAGAAGGGCATGACGATATTGCTTTCGATAAAAATAAAGCCGATACGTCTTTGTATGGTGGTTTCTCCAGCGCAAAGGTGGTTTATTCGATTCTTGTCGAATTAAAGGGAAAAGTACGTCTTGTGAACATCACGATGCAGGAGTACTCGATGTTGGGAGATTGCCCTTCGGATGAAGCATTGAAGAAAGTACTGGTGGCAAAAAAGCCTGAATATGCAAAAGCGAAAATTTTGCTTCGACATATTCCGTCAATGCAGCTTATTCACTATAAAGGGGCATGCATGACAATAAAGTCTGCTACTGAATTGAATAATGCTCGACAGTTGTGGCTGGATTGTGATGTATATAATGCCTTGGATGATTATCTGAAGTGTGGGACTTCTAAAAGCTCAATAGACATAATGCAAATTTGGGATGCATTATTCGACGCGGTAAATAAACATTATCCGCTTCACAGGGTTGAAGAAAGTACGCTAGCTAAGGCGCGGACTAAATTTGAGAAGCTTGATTTGGACAAGCAGTTGGATGTTTTAGGGATGATTGTTGTCGCGCTTCATGCTGATCCTGGTCGTGCAAACCTTTCGTTGGTTGGCCTCCCCAGCGAGTGGAAACGTGTTAGAAGTGTATCTTTCTCCGATGATGACGAATTTGTTTTTCAATCTCCGTCTGGACTATTTGAAACGAAAATTACTATTGCAGAACTGAAAAAGGCTGAATAAATGAAAAGGCTTCCGGCATTGCCGGAAGCCCAAAGCCATAAGGCAAGGCATTAATCCTTCTGAAGCTCGGTTATAAAAACCTTGCTTTATTTCAATATATGCCTGTCAGGTCAACGACCTAGACAATCGGATTGCGACCAAACAATCCTTTAACAGAATACCACAACCACGATGGAGTGAGTATGGCGTGGCGGAATATTGTAGTGACGCAACATTGCAAAGTTTCGATGAAGATGAACTTGCTTGTTGTGCAAACGGATGATGATACTGTTCAGATTCCAATCGATGATATTGGAATGGTGCTGTTTGCTACAACGCAAGCTGTAATCACCACAAGCGCTATGGCATCTCTTCTTGAGCGGGATATCAAAGTGGTGTTTTGCAATGATAAACATCTCCCAATTGGTGAAACAAACCCATACGAAACTGAATCCTCTAGACGAGTATGCATTGTGCAACAAATGGGTTGGGCGGAAGAACGAAAGAACATATTATGGCAACGAATCGTGCAAGAAAAGATAGCTCATCAGATTTTCGTATTAAAGGAAAAGTGCGCTTTCCCTGATA
>OJAI01001040.1_pt1 | contig 16590 bp, 9 predicted proteins | sample 1588891 | NCBI WGS metagenome assembly OJAI01 (sample SAMN03283255) | human gut metagenome | biome: human-associated habitat; material: feces | host: Homo sapiens | place: USA | collected 2013 | reverse complement strand
CCATTTAATTTATAAAATTCTAATGCACGGATCACCCGCTTTACATTATTTTTATGAATTTTTTCTGTAGATTTTGGATCGACTTGTTTTAACATCTCGTATAAACTGTCGTTTCCTTCTCTTTTAGCTTTTTCTTCCAGTTGTTTTCTGTATTCCTGGTCTCCATCTTCTTTTGTGAAATCAATATCATATAAAAGACTTTGGATATAGAATCCTGTTCCACCAACGATCAGTGGAATCTTGCCTTTTGCATAGATTCCCTTTAGGGCATCTTTTGCCATCTGCTGAAATCTCGCTACATGAAATTCTTCTTTAGGATCAAGTTCATCCACCAGATAATGCTTGATCCCTTCCATCTCTTCCGGCATGATCTTGGCAGTTCCGATATCCATCTTCTTATAAACCTGCATAGAATCTGCGGAAATGATCTCTGCATCTAAGATCTTTGCTAATCGGATCGACAGTTCTGTTTTTCCAACTGCTGTCGGTCCTGTTAAAATTACCATTGGTTTCATCTATTTAAAATCCTTTCGGCATAAGTTCTGATAATCGATATGTTTCAAATCCATCTGGGCTTTGACAGATTACTTTCAGATCTGGATTGAATTCATGTAGAAACTGGCGGCAGATCCCACATGGATAAACCGTTTCTTTGTCACTGCCATTGGATGCGATCGCGATCATTTCAAAGTCATGATATCCTTCACTGACAGCTTTGACTGCCGCTGTTCTCTCTGCACAAATGGCTGCTCCATAAGAAGAATTCTCCACATTACACCCGGTGAATACTTTTCCTTCTTTGGTAAGAATTGCTGCTCCTACTTGAAATCTGGAATATGGTGCGTATGCTTTCTCTTTTGCTTTATCTGCAAAATCTAATAATTCCTGATCTGTCATAGTCTTCCCTCCTTGTCTGGTTTCACTATACGATCCTCTTAAACTTCTTGTCTATCTCATACTTACTCATCTTGATGATCGTTGGTCTTCCATGTGGACATTGGTATGGATTTTCCAGCTTCATCAGTTCATCTAAAAGATGTTCTACTTCCATTAACGATACTCTCTGATTTCCCTTGATCGACATCTTACATGCCATTGTCGCAATCTTTGATGCGATCACTTCTGTATCCAAGGTACCATTTTCTTGACTTACCGCATCTAAAAGTTCCATAAATAAGTCTCTTTCCCCGATCCCATAAAGATTGGCTGGAACTTCCCGGATACAATATTCATTTCCTCCAAAAGATTCGATCGTAAATCCTAAACCTGCGAATGCATCTTTGTATCTTGTTAACGCTTCTGCTTCCGTCATAGAAACCGTCACAACCATTGGCGGTTCTAATCTCTGGCTGTATATTTCTTTTTCTTTGAAATTCTTCATCAGCCTCTCATAATTGACTTTTTCATGTGCTGCATGCTGGTCCATAATAAATAACTGATCTTCGTACTCAATAAGCCAATATGTCTTAAAGAGCTGACCTAAGATCTTGCGGTCAGGTCTTGCCTGAACTGAAAATACTGGATCTTCTCTTAGTGTCATCTGATTGCTACTTAATTCATCGGTCTTGTATTGTGGAAATTCTTTTTTCTGAGTATTGTAGTTTAAGCCTGCATAAGTCGGTTTCTTTGTATTTTTTGATGATTCGCTGGCTGTTGGTGTTTTCTTTACAGGATGTGACGGCTTTTCAATCTGTTGTTGTACAGCTTGCCTTTGCTTTTCAACCTGCTGTTGTACACCTTGCCCTTGCTGCTCCATCTGCTGAACCTCTTCTTTCCTTCGGTTCACCTCAAATGGCTCAGGCTTTTTCACTTCTTTTGTCTTCGGCAATTCTTTCTTCTTCGGTGCCTCTCTTAATACATCCTGCACCAGATCTTTCTGAAGTAATGCCGCTCTGACTGCATCTACTACAAGCTCGTAGATTTCTCTTCCATTTCGAAAACGGATCTCCATCTTTGTCGGATGAACATTCACATCCAGCAGTTCCTGATCGATCTTGAAATCAAGGCACACAAATGGATATCTGTGTTTCATCGTAAAGGTGCGGTATCCTTCTTCGATTGCCTTGTAAATGATCGAGCTTTTGATATATCTTCCATTAATAAAGTAACTCTCATAGTTTCTGTTTCCTCTGGAAACATACGGTTTTGCAACAAATCCCGTGACTTTCACATCTTCATTTTGTGCTTCTAGCGGGATCAATGCTCCTGCCACATCTCGCCCATAAATATGATAGATAATGTCCTTTACCTTGCCATTTCCAGAAGTGTAAATCTTATTTTTATTGTTATGGATAAATTTAAATGAAATTTCCGGATGACTTAGGGCAATGTGTACCATCATCTGTTCTACATACCCTGCTTCGGTTGTCGCACTCTTTAAGAATTTTCTTCTTGCTGGCGTATTATAAAACAGATTCTTTACCAGAAATGTTGTTCCATCGGGTGCTCCGATATCTTCAAAAGCTTCTTCCTCGCCTCCATAGATCTTATAGGATACTCCACTGAAGCTTTCTGCAGTCTTCGTTACCAGCTCAACCTGTGCAACTGCGCTGATACTTGATAATGCCTCTCCTCGAAATCCAAGCGAAGATACACTTAACAGATCTTCAACCGAACGGATCTTGCTTGTCGCATGACGTAAAAATGCAGTCTTTACCTGATCTTTTGGAATTCCGATCCCATTGTCAGTTACCCTGATCAATGTCATTCCGCCGTCTTTGATCTCCACAGTCACTGCATTTGCTTTTGCATCCACTGCATTTTCCACAAGCTCTTTGACAACAGAAGCTGGCCGTTCAATAACTTCTCCTGCTGCAATATTATCGATCGTCTTTTGATCTAGTAATTGTATCTTCGCCATAAAATTACTCCTCGTTCTTTAACTTCTCCTGTAACACATATAAATAATTCAATGCTTCCAGCGGTGTCATGTCAGAAAGGTCTTTTTCTCTTAGTTCTGCCATAAATGGATGTTCCATCGTTGGTTCATCGCTTTCTCTGAAGAAACTTAACTGTTGTGCCTCTCCATATGGCATGATATCCTTCGCTCCTGACGTCAGATCATGTTCTTCTAATTCTCTTGCGATCTCTTTTGCTCGATTGATCACGGCATCTGGGACTCCGGCAAGTTTTGCAACCTGTACTCCATAACTCTTATCTGCACCACCTTTTACGATCTTGCGCAGGAACACAATGTCATCTCCCTGTTCTTTGACAGCAATGCAGTAGTTATGTACACTGTCGATCTTACCTTCTAACTCTGTCAGTTCATGATAATGTGTCGCAAACAGAGTTTTTGCACCGAGGAGCTTGGAATTGCTGATATATTCCACAACTGCCCATGCAATGGACAACCCATCAAATGTACTCGTTCCACGTCCGATCTCGTCTAAGATCAACAAACTGTTTTTCGTTGCATTTCTTAAAATATTGGCAACTTCACTCATCTCAACCATAAATGTACTCTGTCCAGAAGCAAGATCATCTGATGCTCCAACCCTTGTAAAAATGCGATCTACGATACCGATATTTGCTTTCGCCGCTGGTACAAAGGAACCAATCTGTGCCATTAATACGATCAGGGCAACCTGCCTCATATAAGTTGATTTACCTGCCATGTTTGGTCCCGTGATGATCGCTACACGATTCTTCTTGTTATCAAGATATGTATCATTAGAAATAAACATATCATTTGGAATCACCTGCTCTACAACCGGATGTCTTCCATCCTTGATATCAATCGTCCCTCTGACATTTAACTTCGGACGCACAAAATGATTGCGTTCTGCGACGTATGCAAGGGAGGCAAGTGCATCGATCTGTGCGATCACATTCGCTGTTCTTGAGATTCGTTCCATCTCTCCTGCTAATGTTTCACGGATCATAACATAAGTTTCATATTCTAACGCATACAGACGGTCTTCGGAACCTAGGATCGTATCTGCCAGCTGGTTTAATTCTTCGGTTGTGTAACGCTCGGAATTGGCCAGTGTCTGCTTACGGATATAATGATCAGGTACAAGATCTTTGTAGGAATTTGTTACATCTAAATAGTAACCAAATACTTTATTGAACTTGATCTTTAAGTTCTTGATCCCTGTTTTTTCACGTTCCCGTTCCTCAAGTTCCATCAACCACTGCTTTCCTTCTGTTTTAGCACGTTTTAATTTGTCTATATCTTCCTTGAATCCTTCCTTGATGATCCCACCTTCTTTGATCGCAAGCGGTGGTTCTTCAATGATGGAATCTTCCAAAAGATTGTGGATATCTTCCAATGGATCTAAATCTTCTCTTAATCCAGACAATAATGGATCTTTGCATTCTTCAAGAACTGTTTTGATCGCAGGCAGCAATTCCAACGATGTTTTAAATGCGATCATATCTCTTGGATTCGCTGTCTTATAACTTACTTTTGTCATTAAACGTTCCAGATCATAGATTGGATTTAAGTATTCTCTTAATTCTTCTCTTACGATTGTCTGATCGGTAAGTGTTGTGATCGCATCGTATCTCTCTTCGATCTTTTTCTTGTCCACCAATGGCTGCTCAACCATGTTTCTTAGCATTCTGGCACCCATGGCTGTTTTTGTCTTATCTAATACCCATAAGAGTGAACCTTTTTTTTGTTTATCACGTAATGTCTCACAAAGTTCCAAATTTCTACGGCTGGAGCTGTCGATGATCATAAATTCACTTGTCTCATAAGCTTCAATATGCATCAGATGATCCAGAGAACTCTTCTGTGTCTCATGAAGATATCCAAGCAATGCACCAGTTGCGATCACTCCCATTGGATGATCCAAAAGTCCAAGACCTTCTAAATTCCCTACTTTGAACTGACGCTTGATCCTTTCCTCTACCTGTTCTTCATCAAAATGGTATGGCTCAATGCTTGAGATCACGATCGACATCTTGTCTTTTAAGTAATCAAAATCCATGCCGCTGATCAAAAATGCATCATTACAAATGATCTCTGCCGGCTCGAACTTGAAGATCTCATCTCTGACTTTCGCTAAACTGTCCATTGATGTTGTTCTAAAATCGCCCGTTGTAACATCAACAAATGAAATTCCGTAACTTCCATCATTTGCAAAAATACACATCAGATAGTTATTCTTCTCATCATCAAGACTCTGCTGGGAAATATTCGTTCCTGGCGTTACAATACGCACGATCTCTCGTTTTACGATTCCCTTTGCCTGGCTTGGATCTTCAACCTGCTCACAGATCCCGACTTTATATCCTTTTTCTACTAATTTATTTAAATAGGAATCCACAGCATGATAAGGAACGCCACACATTGGTGCGCGCTCCTCAAGTCCACAGTTCTTCCCGGTTAATGTGATCTCTAATTCTTTGGATGCTGTCAGTGCATCATCAAAGAACATCTCATAGAAATCTCCGAGACGATAAAATAAGATACAATCTTTATTCTCTTCTTTGATCTGCATATACTGCTGCATCATTGGTGTCAGTTTTCCTTTTTTAGCCATGGATCTGCTCTCCCATATAATAGAAACCTTTTTCCTCAACTAATTTAACATCTGCCATTGTACCAATCTGTTCTTTACATCCTTTAAAATGAACTAACAGGTTATTTTCCAATCTTCCTGTTAACATTCCTTCTTCGTGCGTATTCTCTTCTTCGATCAGAACTCTCTCGATATCTCCGACTTTCTTCTTGCAATTCTTTGCAGATGTCTCTTTTAATAAGGCAAGAAGTCTGTCAAAACGATCTTTGATCACATCTTTGTCCACCTGATCTTCCATGCTCGCTGCTGGTGTTCCGGAACGTTTCGAATATACATATGTGTATGCACTGTCAAATCCAACTTCTCTTACAACATCTAATGTCTCCTTGAAATCTTCTTCTGTCTCTCCAGGGAATCCTACGATAATATCTGTTGTAAAAGACACTCCAGGGATTCTCTCCTGAATCTTCTTAGCAAGTGCCACATACTGTTCTTTTGTATAATGACGATTCATCAATTTTAACAAACGGCTGCTTCCTGACTGCATTGGAAGATGCATATGTTTACATACTTTCTTGCTTGTTGCCATCACTTCGATCAGATCATCCGATAAATCCTTTGGATGTGGTGTCATAAAACGGATTCTTTCTAGTCCTTCGACTTTCTCTACTTCTCTTAACAATTCAGCAAATGACATTGGTTCTTCTAATGTCTTTCCATAAGAATTTACATTCTGTCCAAGAAGCATCACTTCTTTGACACCTTCTGATACGACCTGCTTTACTTCTTTGATGATATCTTCTGGCTTACGGCTTCTTTCTCTTCCTCTTACATATGGCACGATACAGTAACTGCAGAAGTTATTGCATCCATACATAATATTAACTCCACATTTGAATGAGAATTTACGGTCACTTGGAAGATCTTCCACGATCTGGTCTGTATCTTTCCAGATATCAACGATCATTCCCTTGGAGTCTACTCTTGCTTTTAATAATTCTGCTAATTTAAAGATATTGTGCGTTCCAAAGATGATATCTACAAATTTATAGCTTGAACGAATCTTCTCAATCACATGCTCTTCCTGCATCATACATCCACATAACCCGATCATCATCTGTGGATTTCTCTCTTTCATCTTCTTAACCTGCCCCAAATGTCCATATAATTTTGTATTGGCATTCTCACGAACTGTACATGTATTAAAGATCAGGAAGTCTGCTTCTTCTGTTTCAACTTCTTCATATCCGATCGTTTCTAAGATTCCTAATAACTTTTCAGAGTCTTTTTCATTCATCTGGCAGCCAAATGTGGTTACATGGCATGTGAGCTTTCTTCCCAATTCTTCAGACTTTTTCTGAACCCATTTTTTCATTTCTTCCATATATTCATACTGTCTTGACGACTCGTTCTTTAACTGTTCCATTCTATTATTTCTCCTACTTTATATAATTCATCTCTATTTTTACAGTATCTTTGATTATAACATGAATGTTCTGCTTAGACAATTTTAATTTTGTGACAACTACTCTTCAACCAAATTTTTCGATATTTTTCTTGTCACATTGCTTCGTTTAAAGTAAAATATAAGTAATATTTATGTTAAGTTATTGTTAAGAAGGAGAACTGTCGTATGAACTATACTATCATACTTGCTCTGATGGGAGGCCTTGGCCTCTTTCTTTATGGGATGAAACTGATGAGCGATGGACTTGAGAAAGCTGCCGGTGCGAAGCTTCGCCGGATTCTTGAAATATTTACTACAAACCGTTTAACGGGTATGTTAGTCGGAATCTTTTTTACCGCTGTTATTCAGTCCTCTAGTGCTGCTACTGTTATGGTAGTCAGCTTTGTAAATGCAGGGCTTATGAACCTGTCTCAGGCTGCTGGAGTTATCCTTGGTGCTAACATTGGTACTACTGTTACTTCCCAGCTTGTTTCTTTTAACCTTTCTGAGATTGCCCCTGTCTTTTTAATGGCTGGTGTTATTATGGTATTATTTATAAATAATCCTACCGTTCAGAAAGTGGGAGAAGTTGTTCTTGGATTTGGTGTTTTATTTATGGGATTAACTTCCATGTCAAGTGCTATGTCTGTGTTAAGGGATTCACCTTTGATCACATCTTACCTTCAGACACTGGATAACCATTTCCTTGGTGTTTTATTTGGATTTATCATGACTGCAATCTTACAGAGTTCTTCTGTTACTGTAAGTATCGTTCTTTTGATGGCATCTCAGGGATTATTGCATCTTCCAATCTGCTTCTTTATTATTCTTGGATGTAATATGGGATCTTGTGTGTCCGCATTGCTTGCCAGCTTAAGTGGTAACAAGGGTGCAAAACGTGCTGCGATGATCCATTTCTTATTTAATATATTTGGAAGTATCATCATCTTTACAGGACTTAGCTTTGCACTTACTCCTATCACAAACTTTTTCTTAAGTATTTCCGGTGGAAATCTTGGACGAAGTGTTGCAAATGCTCATACAACATTTAAGATCATTGAAGTGTTATTTATGTTCCCATGTACACCTTTAGTTGTTGCATTAACAGAGAAGATCATCCGTGGAAAAGATGAAAAAGTCCACCATAATGAACTGCAGTATATTACAGAGATTTCCTTAAAATCTCCTGCAACAATGATCCCTCAGGCGAAGAATGAGTTAAGACGTATGGCTAATATGGCACAGGAGAATTTAGACCATGCCATCCACGGATTTCTAAATCAATCCGATGAATTTGTTGATAAAGTCTATCATCGCGAGGAAGATATCAATAATGTCAGTCATGCGATCACTGATTATCTGGTAAAGTCCAACCAGCTATCACTGCCTTTAGCCGATCAGAAGATCTTGGGTTCCATGTTTTATGTTGTTAATGATATCGAACGTATCGGTGATCATGCAGAAAATTTTGCTGATTTTACAAAAACAGAGATCAAACATAACACTGGACTTACTGGAGATGCAAAAGAAGAAATCAAAAAGATGTACACTGCTGTTTCCAAACTGTTAAAACTTTCTCTGGAGTGTTTCATGGAACAAGATGGTGTCAACAAACCTGAAGAAAAGCTTGCTGAGATTACAATTCTGGAAGCTTCGATTGACAAAATGGAACGCAGATATCAAAAACACCATATCAAACGTCTTGCCAAAGGCGAATGTGAGCCAAGAGCTGGTTTATTGTTCTCCGATATGCTTTCTGAATTAGAGCGTATTGCTGATCATAGTGTGAATATTGCTTATTCCATGAGTGATGAAGATGAAGATGAAATACTTGCTGCTGAGAATGAAGCCCTCACTGCTAAAAATTAAATTTGAGTTGAACCTAGAATATAAGAAAAGGATCTGCAAACCCTTTTGATACTTTATGTATCTTTGATCTGCAGATCCTTTTTCTTTTTTGCTTTTATAACTCTATCACTTTATAATCTATAGGTGCTACATTTGTCTTGATCACAGCGTTGCTCAAGTTCTTTAACAGCGCCTGTAATGCATTCTCATTTACACCTTCTTTGACCTTGTTGAGATCTAGATTGATCTCTTCTTTTTTCATCATCGGATTGACGAGAAGTAATATTGCTTTGTTCTCACTTGCTTCTCCAAAAACATCTTTTTTCTCGCTGATAAATCTTAAGATCGCAAGGACGTTTTCAGTCGGTGCCATGTATAATGCATATCCTGTCTGTAAGACTTTTTCCCGGTTTCTAAGGCTAGTCAATCTCAAAACTTCCTGATAGGTTTCTTTGTCATTTTCAAAAAATGCTCCTCGGTTAAATGGGTCCATCAGTCCATGCATTCCATATTCGTCTCCATAATAAATGCATGGCATTCCTGGAACAAAGAACTGAACTGCCATTGCAAGTCTTGTGAGTGCTTTTCCTTTCTGATCCATCTTTGATGTTATGACATATTCTGCCTGCTGCTCTCTCGATGGCAGATTCTCATTCATTCCGGTTGCAAGTGTTGTCCGAATTCTTGGAATATCATGAGAAGATAACAGGTTCATCAGTGCATAATACAATGGTTTTGGATAATTACACTGCTGGGATATCAAGAATGTCTTCATATCTTTGGCACTTTGATTGCCGAGTAAATAATCTGTAACGTTGACTTTCAGCGGATAGTTCATTGCGCTGTCTAAGCCTTTTCCCAAAGCATATTTACGTTTCGTTCCGTAACTTTCTTTGGTTGTGACATCTTCCCATACCTCACCGATCAGTGCATAATTCTTGAATTTCTTCTTTAATTCGCTTCGCAATCTAAAGATAAATTCATCCGGAAGTTCGTCTGCAACATCCAGACGGAATCCTGATGCTCCAAGTTTTAACCAATGCTTGATCACCGAATCTTCTCCTGTGATAATGTAATCAACAAACTTTTCATTTAATTCATTGACTTCCGGCAGTGTTTCAAACCCCCACCAGCTCTTATAAGTTCCATCTTCGTTAAAGTCATACCAATCATAGTACTTTGAATCTTCCCCTTGATATGCCCCTGGTTCTTCGTAATTTCCCTTTTTGTTAAAATAGACACTATCATCCCCAGTGTGGGAATATACCCCATCCAAGATCACATGAATCCTGCGTTCTTTGGCAAGCTGGCATAGCCGCTTAAAATCTTCGTTATTTCCAAGGAATGGATCGACTTTCTTATAATCTGATGTATTATAGCGGTGGTTTGATGCTGCTTCTCCAATCGGATTCAGATAAATACAACTGATCCCCAATCGTTTCAGATCATCAAGTTTGGATATGATTCCCTCAATATCTCCACCAAAATAATCACATGGATCATAAAATTCTTTTCCTGGAAGTGGTCCAAATACTGGCTGTTCTTCCCAGTCATCATGCAGATAGACCGTTCTTCCCATACTTTCATGATATGCTTTCCCACGTTTCATATTTTCTTTGTTTCCCTGACAGAAACGATCTGGGAAAATCTGATACATGATTCCTTTTGACATCCACCTTGGGGTATCGAAATTTTCTTCATATACGGTGATCTGAAAACTATCCGGGTTGTCATCAACGATCATTCCTTCTCCTTGTGTCTTCCCATGTCTGGCTCCATAAAAATAACATTTCCCATGTTCCCAGATTCTGAAATAATACCAGACAACACCTGCTTCACTGGTCATCTTTATGTGTTCTTCCATGCAGTCTTTTTTTCGTTTCATCTCATACTCCCGGTGAAAACTTTCAGAATACATGATGATCTCTGCCTTATTGACTTCCTGCCCTACATCATACAGGCGGATCATCATCTCGCTTCCACATGTGACTGCACCTACGGGAGTTCTGTATTTTTCTACTGACGCGTTATGAATCATAATTTAATCTCATCTTTTTTGTAACTCTTATTTTACTGGTTTCAGATTCCAGATTTTTTCATTATATTGCTCAATCGTTCGGTCTGATGAAAAATATCCGGATTTTGCTGTATTAACAACTGCTTTTTTGATCCATTCATCCTTATGATCGACATACAAACGATATACTTTTTCATACGTTTCGATATAAGACGGAAAATCTGCAAGTATGTAGTATGGATCTGCCTCTCCATATTTCCCAAATAAAAGATTCTGGTAAATCTCTGAATATTTTCTGTTTCCGTATCGTAACAGATTTCCTTCGATCAGACAATTACATACATCACGGATTCCTGGATGATTCTCGAAAATAATCCCTGGATTGTATGTATGGTACATTTTTTTATTGTAATTACCCTCAGCGCTGTCCCCGAAGATAAAGATATTCTCCTGACCTACACGCTCTGCGATCTCTATATTGGCTCCATCCATAGTGCCGATCGTCAATGCACCATTCATCATAAATTTCATATTTCCTGTTCCAGATGCTTCCATTCCTGCGGTAGAAATCTGCTCACTGATATCTGCTGCCGGAATCAGTATCTCCGCAACCGATACACAATAATTTTCTACGAAAACCACCTGAATCTTTCCGTCCATATCTGGATCTTTATTCACCATTTCCTGAATGGAATGGATCAGCCTTATGATCTCTTTTGCCCTGGCATATCCCGGTGCTGCTTTCGCCGCAAAAATAAATGTGATCGGTGTTGTAATACATGTTGGATCTTTTTTGATCTTCTGATATATATAAATGATATGCAGACATTTTAACAGCTGTCGTTTATACTCATGCAAACGTTTGCAATGAACATCAAAAATAGATTCTGGGTTCACTTCGATCCCTTGCTTTTCTTTGATATACTTTGCAAAACGGATCTTATTATTTCGTTTGACCTTCTCATATTTTTTACAGAATTCTTTGTCATCTTTATATGGAAGGATCTGTTCAAACAGGTGGTAATCTTTTAAAATATCCCCTTTCACATACTCTCTTACCAGATGATATAGCCCCTGATTGGCCAGTGCTAACCAGCGTCTGTGTGTGATCCCATTTGTGATTGCAAGATATTTTTGTGGAAAGATCTGATAAGATCCTTTAAAAATCCTCGTTTTTAAAATATCAGCGTGAAGATTTGAAACACCATTGATCCTGCGGCAAAGAGCTACGCATAGGTTTGCCATGCGGATCTCATTGTTTCCGATCACTGCCATCTGTGCGATCTTTTCTTCTTCCTTGCTGTAATATACGGAAAGTTTCTGACAGTATTTCTCATTGATCGCACAAATGATCTGATAGATTCTTGGAAGCAGTAAACGAAACATATTCTCATCCCAACATTCCATTGCTTCTGTCATGATCGTATGATTCGTATAATGAAATATCTTCTTGACCATACCATATGCCTCATCCCATCCAAAATCTTCTTCATCCATCAAGATCCTCATAAGTTCTGGCATCGCCAATGCCGGATGTGTCTCATTGATCTGAATGACAACATGTTCTGGCAAGGAGTTCAGATCATCAAATACTGCTTTATGTCTCTTGATCATCGACTGCATCGTTGCAGATGCCAGAAAATAAAACTGTTTTAAACGCAGCATTTTACCCTGCATATGATCATCTGACGGATATAAGACTTTCGAGATTGCTTCTGCAAATGTCTGGTCTGCCATCGCTTTATCATAGATTCCTTCATTAAACGAATGAAAATCGAACCGCCGCTTGCTTCTAGCACTCCACAGACGAAGAGTTGCTGGTGTCTTAGTCTTGTATCCAATGATCGGTACATCATATGGGACTGCAATGACGGTATTATAATCTTTATGTTCAATCTTTAATCCATTCTCTGTCCAGTTTTCCTGAATCGTTCCATTAAAATGTACTTCCACACTTAATTCCGGGCGCTCGATCTCCCAGACATTTCCATCTCTTAACCAGTCATCTTCCATCTCAATCTGCGTTCCATCTACAATTTTCTGACGAAACATTCCATATTCATATCGGATCCCACATCCGAGTACTGGAAGTTCCATCGTAGAAAGTGAATCCAAAAAACATGCTGCCAGTCGTCCTAGTCCTCCATTTCCAAGTCCTGCATCATTTTCTTCATCCGTGATCTTATCAAAATCAAGTCCCATCTCCCAGAATGCTTCCCGATATGCCTCATATAATCCTTGATTGATCAGATTATTAGAAAATGCCCTTCCCATCAAAAATTCGGCTGACATATAGTAAAGTTTCTTAACTCCTTGCTCTTGTACCCTTTTTCTGCTGTCTGCCCAGGATATCATGATATCATCCCTGATACACTCCGCTGCTGCCTTATAGATCTCATCATTTGTTGCCTCACTGATCGTTCTTCCAAGTGCATGAATTAATTTATTCTCGATCCGTTGTCCGATCTTATTGCTGTCCATATAGTCCATTGTGATCTAAGCCTCCTTTCTAGTCTTTATCTTTGACCTGTAAATTTATCTCATTTTTTGTCTTTATGAAGAATGGGCATCTTAAAATAAGATGCCCATTCTTCTTTTGAATTTATAATACACTATTATACATATCAAGATAAATCTTTGCAGATTTTGCAAAACTGTTATCGGATTCCATCGCTCTTTGGATCAATCCATGTTTTCTCTTTGGACTCTGCAATGTCTGTAATGCATAACGGATTGCTCCCAGCATCTCATGTGCATTGTAGTTTGCAAATGAGAATCCATTTCCTGTGTCCTCGTATTCATTGTAACTTTGTACTGTATCACGAAGTCCACCTGTCTCACGTACGATTGGAAGTGTTCCATAACGAAGTGCGATCATCTGAGAGATTCCGCATGGTTCAAATTTGGATGGCATTAAGAAGAGATCACTTCCTGCATAAATCTGGTGTGCAACTGCATTATCATATGCAATATATGAGCATACTCTTCCTTTGTATTTTTCTTCCATGTAACGGAAAAATTCCTCATATTCATAATCACCCGTTCCAAGAATGACAAATGCGACATTCTCTGTACACATGATCTCATCCAACATGTATTTCACAAGATCCAGACCTTTCTGCTCTGTTAATCTTGTAACCATACCGATGATCGGAACTCCTGGTGTGATCGATAATCCAAGAGCCTTGATCAGTTCCTGTTTATCTTTCTTCTTTCCAGAAAGATCATCTTTGTTAAAATGATATGGGATCAGTGGATCTGTCTCTGGATTAAATTCTTCTTGATTCATTCCATTTAAGATTCCCCATGTATCTCCTGCTCTCGCATTTAAGATACCTTCCTGACGGTATGCAAATGCTGGATCACGAATCTCCTGTGCATAAGTTGGACTTACTGTGCTTAAACGATCTGCAAACACAAGTGCTGCTTTCATGAAACTTGCACATTCATAGTTATGCATAAATTCTGGTGTGTCATACTTTGGATCGATTCCTAACCAATGTTCAAACTGATCGAAACCAAATTCTCCTTGATACATCATATTATGGATCGTAAAGATCGTCTTTGCATGTCCAATATCCCAATGTCCGTACTGTGTGCGGAGTAAGATAGGGATCAGACCTGTCTGCCAGTCATTGCAATGGATGACGTCTGGAATAAATCCAATACGGCTTGCTGCTTCGATCACGGCACGGCAGAAGAAAGCATACTGCTCTCCTTCTGCAAGTCCACCACGATATACCGCATCACCAAAAAATCCTTCATTATCGATCAGATAATATGTAACTTCATTATAAACCAGTTCTTCTACACCTACATATGTTTCCCCACCACTAAAATTGATGTTGAAATCTGCCAGATGTCTTGTCTGTGCGCCATATTTCCCTTTCATCTGACTATGAAACGGCATGATCACACGGGCATCCGCACCGATCTGATTCAATTCCTTTGGAAGGGTTCCCATAACATCCGCTAGCCCTCCAAGCTTCACAAATGGTGCACACTCTGCCCCTGCAAGCAGCACTTTCAGTGAATTGTTATTACTCATTAACACTTGCTCCTTTCGGAATAAATACTGGATGGTTTGATGATCCTGACAAGTGTGCATTTGAATAAACTTTTACGTGACGGTCTAAAATTGTATGATTGATCTCTGCCTGTGGTGCGATAAATCCTTCTGCCATAACAACAGAATTCTTGATCACAGCTCCCTCTGCGATCTGTGATCCACGGAAGATAACAGAGTTTTCAACTTCACCATCAATCTCGCATCCACTACTGATCAGGCTGTTGCTGACTTTCGCATTTGGTCCATATTTTGCTGGTGCTCCATCGGCAGATTTTGTGTAAATTCTTCTATTACCCAAGAATAATTCTTTGTAAACATCTGGTTTTAACATATCCATATTTACATTGTAATATGCTTCTAAAGATGTAATACATCCTACATATCCTTTATATTCATATCCCTGAATTACAAGACGATCGAAGTTTGGAACGATAACATCAAAGAAAAAGTGTTTCTTATTATGTGCGATCGCTGTCTCAATAAAATCGATCAATAATGTTGTCTTCATGATATAAGCATCCATGCTCTTCTTATTTGAACGATGTTTTCCTTCAGAATAGCACATATCAAGAACTTTATCGTCTTCATCTGTTTTTAAATAAACACCATCATAATCGCAGTTTGTTGAATCATCACTGTTATCAAAATACATCAGTGTGATATCTGCTCCTGATTTGATATGTTTATCTAACATATCCTGAAAATCTGCATTACAGATCACATAAGAACGTCCTAATAATACATATTTTTCTTTTGCTTTCTTTAAAAATCCAAGTGTTCCACGAAGTCCATCCATAACACTTGCGTATTCTCCGGATGGAGATGCATCATTAATATATGGTGGGAAGATATATAATCCTCCACGTTTTTTGTTTAATCCCCAGTCTTTTCCTGAATTCACATGGCTCAACAGTGAATCGTAATTTCTTCTTGTTAATAATCCTACATTCTTAATCCCTGCATTTACCATGTTACTTAACATAAAGTCAACTGTACGATAACGTCCACCAACCGGAAGTGCTGATAAACTTCTGGAGCGTACAAGGTCTTTTAATTTTCTATTTTCTTCTCCTGCATTGATAATACCTAACATCTGTTTATCCATATCTTCAATCCTCCTAGTGTAAGATGGTATCTGGGTAGATCATTGCTCCGTCTTCAACAGTCGCATTCTCTAATGCAACACAATGATATCCGATTACAGTTACATTATTTCCTTCTCCAACCTTGCATCCCTGCTCGATGACTACTTCTTCATCAATCAGTGCTTTGTCGATCTGACAGTCTGTTCTTACAACAGTATCTTTCATGATCACACTGTTCTTAACTACACTGCCTTTTCCGATCTTAACACCAGAATGGATGACACAGTTCTCTACTTCACCTTCAATAACACATCCATCGGCAAGAATAGAATTCTTAACAGATGCACCTGGTGCTATATAATGAGGAGGTAATGAGAAGTTTCTTGTGTAGATTCTCATCTTATCATCATTTAAGTCAATCTGAGGATTTTCATCCAGAAGTTCCATATTAGCTTCCCATAAACTGTCGATCGTTCCTACATCTCTCCAGTATCCATCAAATGAGTAAGCATACATCTTTCTTCCATCTTCTAACATTCTTGGAATAATGTTCTTACCAAAATCATGTTCTGACTCTGGATCATTTCCATCATCGATCAGATACTGACGGATCAGTTTCCATTTAAAGATATAGATACCCATAGAAGCTTTTG
>OJAI01001030.1_pt1 | contig 16671 bp, 7 predicted proteins | sample 1588891 | NCBI WGS metagenome assembly OJAI01 (sample SAMN03283255) | human gut metagenome | biome: human-associated habitat; material: feces | host: Homo sapiens | place: USA | collected 2013 | reverse complement strand
CAAAAAAGTCCTTCTGAAACAGTCAAATGGGACATATAGACGTAAAGGTGGTAAAAATGTCCTATTATGACATTTACATGGGACATAACAAATATTTTTTTGGTATATGTCCGGACAGACGAGAAAATGGGGACATAATATAAAAATTTTCCTCTATATGTCTAAATTTTTCACGGAATTCGTATTCCAGAAGCCAGAGAAGGGATTATGGGTAGAAAATATCAGAGCACAGTAATGATACATAATATTTGCTTCTGGATGGAAAAGAATTTCGTATTGACATATCTTTTCGTGGGGGGGGTAGAATCAATATGTAAAAAATATTATTTAAAATAAGGAGGAAATGATTATGAACAAGCTGAAAAAAGCAGTGGTAATGGTTTTAGCATTGGCGATGGTTTTAACATGTGCTATGGTAACACCGGTGCAGGCTGCGGGAAAACTTAACAAGAAATCGGTTTCTATTTATGAAACAGAGACGGTTTCACTGACTGTGAAAGGAGTAAAATCCGTAACTTGGAAAACTTCCAATAAGAAGATTGCCGCCGTTGATAAAAAGGGGCTGGTAAAGGGTGTAAAGAAAGGCACCTGTACTGTTACTGCAACGGATACAAAGACAAAAACTGCATATTCATGTAAAGTTACCGTAAAAGCTGCAAAATCACTTGGAATTGCAGCAAAGGACATTAGTGTATTCACTGGTGGAGAAACTATTTCTTATCCGGGAGAGGAAATCAAGGGCGCAACTTATGTACTGGATGGAAAGAAACTCGGGAAAAAGGATTACAGTACATGGACAGATAAGGATGGAGAGCGTGTAGTTTCTTATGTTACACTTACAAAGAAACTTACAGATGGAAAACATACTTTTGCTATCCAGAAAAAAGGTTATAAGACCGTGACAAAATCCTTTAAATTTACTGCATTAAAGATTGATGGAATGTTTCCAGAGGGTGAAGATGGGGAACCTTGGGTATCCGATGGTATATTGTATGTATTTTGTACACCAAAGCTGGATGGAAAAGATTTTGTGATTAAAGTAGATGGTACAGAAGTAAAACCTAAGGATGCTTTCTTAAGTGGAGATGGTTTTTTTGTTATCTGGGTGGATGCTACAGGACTTTCCGCAGGAGAGCATAAGGTGAGCGTTACCGCAGAAGGAATTCCGGATGGAGAAGCTTCATTTACAGTAAAATAATATATTTGAATTTCAAAGGATATGAATCATTGTCAGGAGGATGACTATGAAACAAATGAAAAAACTGCTTGCATTTGTACTGGCATTTGCGATGATCATCACGATCTATCAGCCATCAGTGGCATATGCAGCAACCAAAAAACCAAGATTAAATGCAAAGACAATGACACTTCAGGTGGGACAGAAAAAGACCCTGAAAGTAAAGAATGCAGGGAAAAAGGCCAAATTGAAGTGGTCCAGCAATAAGAAATCCATTGCAACCGTTTCCAAAAAGGGAGTGGTAAAGGCAGTAAAAGCTGGAAATGCTGTTGTTACCTGTAAGGTGACAACAAAAAATGGAAAGACAACCAAGCTGACTTGCAAGGTTGCGGTTAAGAAAACAGCAAAAGTTACCAGCTTGACCGTTGGTTCTCAGAGCGAACTGGAAAAGGCTCTGAAAAATAAAAACGTCAGAAAGATCACGGTTGCAACGCAGGGAGCCGTTACATTTACGGTACCACAGGGCAATTACAGCAAAGTGGATCTGGTGATCAACGCGCCGAATGCGGATGTTGTGAATAACGGAAAATTCAAGTCTATTGATATTCAGGCAATCAAGCCGAATACTTACCGCGAGAATGCGAAGGGAAATTCAATTAAAATTACTGCCGTAGATGCAAGAATTATTGTTGAAGCGGGTGCATCTTTGGCAAAAGTTTCCGTAACACAGGAAGGTGGAAAAATTAAAATTGAAGCATCAGGAACAATTGATGCAGTAGAAATTTCTGCACCGGTTATTGTTGATCTTGCTGTAGATGGAAAAATTGGAGAAGTAAATGTTAAAGCGGCTGCAGTACTTTCTGTAGAAGGAAAAACCACAACTGCAGTACCAATTAAGGTTAGTGAAAAGGCTGCAGGAGCAAGTGTTGTGTCCAGTACACCGGTAGATGTAAAAGCTGCCGCAGATATTTCTCTTACGCTTTCAAAGGGAGCAGAAGGAAGTAAAGTTGCAGCAACTGGAGAAAAGACAGAAGTTGCAGTAAAAAATGATACAGCTACGGCAGTTAAAGTAGAAACACCATCTGGGACACAGGAAGTGGCTACAGGTACATCGTCCAAGGTAAATTCAGATGGAAAGAATACCGAAACGACAACTACCAATCCTGGATACACCTATACTTCGCCAGATCCGTTGAAACTAACTAATATTATGGTTCGTTCTTCACAAAAGATTGCAGCATATTTTAATCAGACAGTTCCGGCAGAAATTGCGTCAGAGGCAGTGACGGTTACAGATGCAGCCGGGAATAAGGTGAACATAGATAAGATATACAGACATCAGCAGGACACACAGGCATATTATATGGAATTTTCAGAAAAATTGCAGACAGGGGAATATACAATAACAATAAGTATATCCGGCATAAAGTTTGTAAAGAAATTCACATATGATGGTTCTGTCTGGGCATCTTTGGATGCAGCAAAGAAAATTGTGCAGGCAGAAATGGAAAAGACACATATAGCTTCGGTATCGGGACTAAAGAGTGCGGAAATTTGCAGACATGCATTCGAAGAAGATTTAAAACAGGAACTGAGTAAAGATACAGAGGCTTGTAAGATTGAAAGATGGAGTGTGCAGACCCGTCCTTTCAAGTATGAGGAAGAATATCCAGATGAAACAGTAGAAAAAGACCATGCGATGGTAAGCATCTGGGTAGGAATTTATAAGGGCGATGCAAATTATATGATGAATGATTTTGTAGATTTTGCCTGTACAGGAGATGCAATTACAGTATCAGAGCCTACTATAGTAAAACAGTTAAAGGAGTCAATTGTTGTTTCTTATGAAACGGGATATGAATATGCTTGTGTCACAAGTGGTACAGCAATTTCTGATGTTCCGGAAGAAAAATGGGACGGTTACGCAGACAGACTTGGAAATTATGAAATCAAAAATCTTACAAATAATACAGAGTATGTTTTATACAAACGTCTCAAAGGCTGCTCTGAAATGTATGCGCAGACAACGTTTTCTTTAGATAAAAATGCCGATGAATTTGAAATAATATTGAAAGAACCGGATCAGACAACAATTAATTTGGAAACTGTAACATCCGGAAGTGCAATTGCGGTAGATTTTGGAAAAGGAATGTTGAAATATACGTATGGAACAGTGCCGGACGAGTTACAGGAAATTGGTTCTATTTCCTTTGAAAATCTGAAAATTCAACAAAATGGTTACGATTGGAACAGAGTAAGTCAGGAAACCGGCTGGGGCATTGTAGATATTCATTGGAATGATGAACTGTTTCATGAAGGAAGTAATACAGTAAAATTTGAAATATCGTTTGGTTATGCAAAAAATGATGGAACTATCGTAAAACAATCAAAGTCGGTTGAAATTACGGTGAATTTTACAGTACAATAAAAAGAATTTAGCATTAAATGAAGAGGGGCTGTCGTATGAACTTTAGTTTGTATGACAGCTTCATTTAGTTTATCAAGATCGACCATAAATATGGAAATATGGATTTATAAAAATTTAATTTGCTATCAGAATCAATATCTTTTACAATAAAATCACATACGTTCTTTTGGGGAGATTTTTTGACGGGGATTTTTATGTAAGAGGAGGTTTTATTTGAATACAGAGATAAAGAATGCCATACAGGCAGCTGATAGTGAGGCACAGTATGATGAAAGCGCAAAGCGTCTGTTAGCACAAAAGTATGTATTGGCTCACATTTTAGTTAGAACAGTGGAAGAATTTCAAGGGATGGAAATCGAAAAAGTAGTTTCCCTGATAGAAGGAGATCCATATATCAGCAAAATACCAGTTGCGTCCGGACTGACCAATAAGGACAGGAATGAGGAAGGGAAAAGGATTGTAGGACTAAATACAGAAGCCGGAGAAAGAAATGAAGGACTGGTTCGATTTGATATTATTTTTTATGTGCGAATGAGAAACGGGTTGGCGCAGATGATTATCAATGTGGAAGCTCAAAAAGATGAACCCGGCTCGTATCAGATTTTAAATCGGGCAATTTTTTATGTAAGCAGACTGATTTCGTCACAGAAGGAACGGGATTTTGTAAAATCGAATTATAATGATATAAAGACAGTCTATAGTATATGGGTTTGTATGAACATGCCGGAAAACAGTATGTGTCATATTCATTTAACAAGAGAAGATTTACTCGGAAAACATAATTGGAAAGGAAATTTGAATCTGGTAAATATTGTGATGATCGGCTTGACGAATGCGCTTCCGGAGAGTCATAATGAATATGTGCTGCATAGACTGTTATGTGCCATGTTTTCTAATGAATTATCACAACAGCAAAAAATGAAAATTATGGAACAGGAATATCATATTCCAATGGAAGAAAGTTTTAAGGAGGAAGTGAGTATTATGTGTAATTTGAGTCAGGGCATTAAAGAAGCTGGAATTGCCGAGGGGCGAGAAGCCGGAATTGCCGAGGGGCGAGAAGCTGGAATTGCCGAGGGCAAGCAAAGAGAAATTGAAAAAGTAATTTTAAATATGCATAAGAAAGGGTACTCGTTAGAACAGATTATGGATGCAACAGAATTGGAAGCAGCTGAATTAGAAACCATAATTGAAAAATTAAAATAAAGCATCGCAAAGACATTGGTAAAAGTGTTTACGGTAGTTGAAAGAATTATAAGCAAATACCTTATAAAAAAACGCATAAAACAGAATAAAGAATAAAAATGCAGGTATAATTGCATAAAATATCAAAAAAGGCGCAGTGAGTTACAACATTGCACCTTTTTTGTTTTGTGCAAAATCTTTTTCATACAACGGAAATGTATGTGAAAAGTGTATAAAATGCATAAGAAAAACTTGGAATTTCCGTCAATTGAATAAACGGTTGCGCAAGTGGTATAGTGGACATATCAATAAAACAAACGGTTGCGCAACACGATAGGTCTGGTGATAAGGGAGAGGATATCAGAACTATCGTGTTTGTGTCCAAAGAGGGAGGATCGTGTATGAAAGAGAAAAAACATTGGAACAGGAGAGTGCTCAGTTTTTTTCTGGCACTTGCTATGGTGATTACACAGCTTGGGGTGTGGAATGCCGGAAAGGAGAGCGTACAGGCAGCGGAGAATAGCAGTTTTACATTGTATTATTACAATGAAAGTCAGGAGCCGTTGTATGTGAATATATGGAGTTGGACTGGAATTTCATTTGCAGAAGATGTAGAAGTGACTTCTGAATTTGGATGGAATCATGATCTTGCCGTTATGAAAGCCGTTGATGGAAATGAAAACTGGTATAGTGTAACTATTAAAATTTTGGATGCAGAGGCAGATGATGGATTTACCATTTATCAGAATGGAACAGGAGATGACAATATACTGGTACAATATGACAGTCAGTATAATAACCAAAGCGATTATGCGAATTTTGTTTCCGGAACGGAGAGCGCTTATGCAGTAAAAGATGAAACCGTATATACAAATCTGTCAGAAGCTGGATTGAATATGGAAGATCAGGCAGATGATGATGACAATTCCACTGAATACAATCTGCAGATCACAGCAGATAACACTACAGTAGAAGCAGGTGATACAGTTAGTCTGACAGCCGTACTGAAAAAGGGACAGACCGAAATCACCGATTTAGAAGCAGCAGGGCTGCATCTGTACTGGTGGAATAATACAACAAACAGTTCCGGTGAATTTATAAATTATGATGAAAGTAATGGTTATTCACTCACCTTGCAGACAACTTTAGGAACGCTTGGAACCAACGAAATTCAGGCAAAACTTCAGGACGCAGAGTGGAAGGATATTGTGATAAAGAAAATAGAAATTACAGTGAACGAAGCATCCAACAGTGTGAAAGATGCACCGATCGCTGTTACAAAAGTCAACAAGTTATCTTCTGATTTCATCATGGGAATGGACATCTCCTCCATGATCTCCGAGCTGGAAAGCGGTGTAGTATACCGTGACTATGACGGAAACGAACTGGCAACCTTAGATGACATCTGCAGGTTTATCAAAGAGCAGGGCATCAATCACATTCGTGTCCGTGTATGGAATAACCCGTATGATGCCAATGGCAACGGCTATGGCGGAGGAAACAATGATGTGGCAAAAGCAAAGGAATTTGCAGATGCATGCCGCAATGCCGGATTGAAAATGTTAGTTGACTTCCATTGCTCCGATCTGTGGACAGATCCAAGCAAGCAGCAGGAACCGAAAGCATGGAAAGGTTACACCCTTGAACAGAAAAAAGAGGCATTAAATACTTATATCACAGAATCCTTAAATACCATTGATCCGTCAAAAGATGTTGTGGATATGGTGCAGGTTGGTAATGAGACAACGGGCGGATTTATCGGTGAGACAAATGTCAGCAATATGTGTGTATTATTTTCAGCGGGCGCAGCCGGTGTAGAAATGTACAATCCGGATGTCAAAGTCGTCATCCATGTGGAAAGCCCACATAAAGGAACCATGGTAACATGGGCAAAAAATCTGCAGGACAACAATGTTGATTATGATATTCTTGCCACCAGTTATTATCCATACTGGCATGGAACATTAGATAACTTAAAACAGCAGTTTGAGACGGTAAAGAATACATATTGTAAAGATGTGATGGTTGCGGAAACCAGTTATGCTTATACGTTAGAAGACAGTGACGGACATGCCAATACAGTGCGTGTTGGAAATAATGATAACGGAGCTGACACAACGGAGCCATTTACCGAGCAGGGACAGGCAACTGCAATCCGCAATCTGATCAATACGGTAAACGAAGCAGGAGGACTTGGGGTATATTACTGGGAGCCGGCATGGCTGACCGTTGGAAATACCAAAGGACTTACCGGAGATGCATATGATGCACAGGTAAAGGAAAATCAGGAAAAGTGGGAAAAATACGGAAGCGGATGGGCTTCAAGTTATGCCAACGAATATGATTCGAAAGATGCAGGCAAATGGTATGGCGGTTCTGCAGTTGACAATGAAGCCATGTTTTATCCGGATGGCACTGCAACTCCTGCACTTCATGTATGGAATTATGTAAAAACGGGTGCTGTTTCGAATCTGGTAAGTGTAGAAGGATTTGATTCTGCACTGACACAGACGATTACTGCAGGCAGTGATTTTACACTTCCGGATTCCGTGGAAGTTACTTATTCCGATAGCAAAACACCGGTAGCAGAGGCGGTTACCTGGGATGAAGCATCTGTAAAAAAGGCGGATATGTCAAAGCCCGGAACTTATCAGATTTCCGGTACAGTTTCTTTGAGCAAAGAAATTACAAGAGGTGCTTATAAAGGAAAAACCAGTGTAGATGTTACACTTACTTTACAGGTAAAATATGCAAATCTGATTACAAATAAAGAAGCGGTTGAATTTGACAGTGGAGAATACTTTACCGTAGACGGAACCACGTTCAAGGGAATTCCTTCCGCAGAGAATGCAAAGAGCGGAAAAAACAGTATGGGCTGGTACGGAGCATCCGCAGCAAATGGTTCTGTTACATATAAGAAAGCAATTACGCTGGAAAAAGGAACCTATACATTGGAAGCATATGCCCAGGGGGCACAGTCAGATGTAACCATGCAGATATTAAACGCAGAAGATGAAAGTGTATTATTTACCGGCGAAGCCACAGCAATGACCGCATGGGGAGACTGGCATACACCGAAGGTAACTTTTACACTGGATAAGACAAAGAGCGTAAAACTTCGTGTATGTGTAGAACATGAGGATGGCGGATGGGGAGCAGTGGATGTGCTGTATCTGCATAAGGATGCATCATCTTCGGAAGGAAAGGATGATACAAATACTTCTGGCAGCTCATCCTCCGATAGCTCATCCTCCGGCAGCGCTGCAACCGTCACTCCATCTGATGATACAAAGAAGGATGACAAGCCAGAGCAGACAACCGAATCAAAGAACGTAACGGCAACGACTGCTTCCGGGGAGAAAGCAGAAGTAACGGTTACCGTGACAAAAGATACGGCTGGAAAAGTAACGGAAGCAAGTGCAGAAGTGACAGGTACCAAGGCAGAGATTTCTGCAGATATGGTGAGCAGGATCGTGGAAACTGCCGGAACAGACCATGTGGCAATTACTGCAAATGTTACCGATAAAGAAGGAAATATCAGATATACAGTAACTGCAGATGCAAAAGACTTAACCGCAGGTAAAAAACTGAGTGTCGTTGTTGTGGATAAGAAAACCGGAGCGTATAAACTGGTGAATGCAAAGACGTATACCGTTGGAAAAGATGGCACATTACATGTGAATCTTGCCGCAGGTTCGGATTATCGGATGCTTTCTGCAGCAGAAATAAAAAATGTGGAAAAAGCGGTTTTAAAAACGGTTGCCGTAAAAAAGACGACAGCTTCCATCAAAGAGGGAAAGAATACAAAGATACAGTTAAGCAGTAAGCTTGATCTGGATAATGTAAAAAAGATTACATATACATCTGGTAAAAAGTCTGTTGCAGCAGTAGATAAAAACGGAAAGATTACAGCAAAGAAGAAGGGAACCGTCACGATCAAAGCAAAAGTAACACTGAAGAACGGAAAGACAAAGACAGTTTCCATGAAAATTAAAGTAAAATAACATTGTGAGGACAGTGGTTCTGTGATAAAATAAAAAAAAGAAATTGTATTCTTTGAGACTTATCCGGGTATCTTAAAGGATAAGACAGGTGAAAAGGATTTGGGGATTAATTACAAAAGGAGATGGAATCATGTCAGCAACGGGGTTATTTATTTTTCTGATTGCGATTATCGGGATTGCGGTACTTGGGGCATTGATCGCAGTGATTGCAGCAGTATCCGGGGCATCTGCAGCTATTTCGGATGAAGAGGATGGACTGGAGGAGAACGCATAAAGCAGTCAGAAAATAACGGACAGAGTACAGGAAAGAAAGACGTTCGGAAACGGATGTCTTTTTTTTGTTTCTAAAAAGAAAATAAAGCTTTCGGAAATCCTCTTGTAAAAAAGAACCGATTATCGGTATAATGAAAAAAAACAGGCGCTGGGAACTGTGTTCCACTTCCAATGCGTCTGCTTTATTCAGCAGAAGAAAAATTTACAGGAGGAAAACATGATTTCAAAGTACAGTGTGAAACGTCCTTATACCGTGCTTGTGGCAGTTGTGCTGGTCATCGTGCTCGGTGCGGTCTCGTTGTCAAAAATGACGACAGATCTGCTTCCGGATATGAGTTTTCAGTATGCGCTGGTTGTCACAACCGATATGGGAGCAAGTCCGGAACAGGTGGAAAGTGATGTGACAGCGCCGATTGAATCAGCGATGGCAACAACGTCCAACATTAAAAATATCAGTTCTGTTTCCTATAACAGTTATTCCGTCGTAACACTGGAATATGAGCAGAATGCAAATATGGATTCGGTGGTGATCGAAATCCAGCAGAGTCTTGACCAGGTATCCGGGCAATGGGATGATTCCATCGGAACACCTATGATTATGAAAGTCAATCCGGACATGATGCCGGTGCTGGCTGCAGCGGTGGATAAGGATGGCATGGATGCGAACGCACTTTCCGATTATGTGAAGAATGATCTTGCGCCGGCACTTGAAAGTCTGGAAGGAGTGGCTTCTGTCACTACGACCGGGCAGCTGGAAGAAAGCGTAGATGTAACACTCGATCAGGACAAGATAGACGCATTAAATAAAAAGATTCAGAAGAAGATCGATGAACAGTTTGAAAAGTCCCAGAAAAAAATTGATGCGGGGAAAAAGAAAGTAGAGAGTGGAAAGTCTTCCATCAGTCAGGGATCGGAGCAGTTAAACAGCGCGATTAATCAGACGATGAATCAGCAGAAGAAGCTCTACAAGACGGAACAGGATCTGAAAAAACAACTCGCAGAGTTAAAAAAACAGAAAGCTTCTTTGGAACAGATCCAGACAGGCATCCAGACCTTTATGAAGTCGGATGCCTACACCGGAATCGTGACGGTATTAAAAGATAACCCACAGCTTGCAGAGAGCAGTGAGATGCAGGCACAGATCAAACAGGTTAATGCGGTTGTGAAAAAGCAGTTTTCGGCGTTGTCCTCGCTTGGAATCACAGTAAATACCTATGAGGATCTCCCGGCGGCATCCGCAGAAGTGGGAAAACTCCTGACCAAAGTCAATACAGGAATGAAAACCATTGAACGTGCACAGCAGAAGGTAGAGAGCGGAAAAGTCAGCCTGGCCTCGGCTTTGGATACGTTAAATGCCAATGCATCCATGACGGCACTTCAGGTCAGTGCTTCTTCTACCGAACTGGCCAATGCAGCCTCCTCCTTGGAGAGCGCACAGAGTAAACTGGATGAAGCCAAAGATACGGCACATGATTCCGCAGATCTGAATAAAGTGCTGAGCAAGGATACCATCACAAGCCTGCTTGCCGCGCAGAATTTTGATATGCCGGCGGGATATGCCATGGATGGGGATACTGAGTATCTGGTACGTGTGGGAGATGCCGTGCAGGATGTCAGCGAATTAAAAGACCTGCCGCTTGTGGATATGGGAATTGATGGAATTGATACAATCCGCCTTTCGGATGTGGCAGAAATCAAAGTGACGGATAATTCCGACGAGACGTATGCGGTGATTAATGGCAATCCGGGCATTATGCTTTCGATGGAAAAACAGACCGGATATTCTACCGGAGAAGTTACGAATCGTATTCTGGATAAATTCAAAGCGTTAGAAAAAGAAGATTCCAAGCTCCACCTGAATGTATTGATGAATCAGGGCGTATACATTGACATGATTGTAAACTCTGTAATGCAGAATATGATCTGGGGGGCAATCCTTGCTATTTTGGTATTGCTGCTGTTCCTGAAAGATATCAAACCGACAATCGTGATTGCATGTTCCATACCGCTTTCCGTTGTCGCTGCAATCGTGCTGATGTACTTTACCGGAATTACCTTAAATATTATTTCCATGTCCGGACTGATGCTTGGTATTGGTATGCTTGTGGACAACTCAATTGTTGTCATCGAAAATATTTATCGTCTGCGCGGAGAAGGCTATTCCATCCGGAAAGCAGCGGTAGAAGGATCAAAACAGGTGACGGGTGCGATCATTGCGTCAACGCTTACCACGATCAGCGTCTATGCGCCGATTATTTTTACAGAGGGAATTACCCGGCAGCTGTTTGTGGATCTTGCCCTGACGATTGCATATACCCTGGTAGCGAGTCTGGTCGTGGCATTGACGTTTGTCCCGGCGATGGCTTCTGTTACACTCAGAAAAACAAAAGATATCCGTCATCCGTGGTTCGATGCCGCCCGGGAATGGTATGGCAGAGTGCTGGAGTGGTGTCTGCGTTTCAAACCACTGGTACTGATTATTGCGGTGGTTCTTCTGATCGGAAGCGCAGCACTGTCACTTTCAAAAGGCTTAAACTTTATGGATATGGATATGGAGACAAATCAGCTTTCCGTCACGATTTCTGCAAAAGAGGGTGAGAAACTGACCTTTGAGGAATTGACACAGGCATCGGATGATGTGATTCAGAGAATCTCAAAAATCAAAGGAATCAAGACGGTCGGAGCGATGGCTGGTGGAGATTCCACGATGAATCTGATGGGTGGAGGAAATGACAGCGTCAGCATGTATATCCTGCTGGATGAGGACTCCAAAGTCAAAGCATCGGATGTGGAAGAAAAAATTGTCAGCAGGACGAAAGATCTGGACTGCAAAGTAGAAACCAACAGTTCTTCCATGGATTACAGCAGTTATTTCGGCAGCGGTCTTTCCGTCAGAATTAAAGGAAATGATATTGATACGCTGCAGAAGCTTGCCAAAGAAGTGGCAGATGTGATGAAGCAGACAAAGGGAACCGTGGATGTGGACGATGGTCTGGAAGATACAAATCCACAGCTTACCATTTCCGTGGATAAAGAAAAAGCTGCGGAATACGGATACACGGTTGCACAGGTATATCAGCTTGTCAGTGCGAAGATGGCAGACAGCAAGAGCGCAACCACGATTTCCACAGACATCAAAGATTATAAAGTCTATGTGCAGACACAGGAACAGACGGATACGAAACTGGACGATATCAGACAGATGACATTTACCCACACAGACAAAGACGGAAAAGAAAAAGAGATTCCTCTTACGAAAATCTGTGAGATGAAAGATACGACAACACTCAGCACCATGAAACGGGATGCACAGACACGTTATATTACGGTATCCTGTGGTGTGGATGAAGATCACAATGTCACACTGCTTGGCAATAAAATTCAAAAGAGTATGGATAAGCTGAATGTGCCGGAAGGCTATCATATCGAAATGACCGGAGAGGACGAGACAATCAGTGATTCCATGAGCCAGCTGGTTCTGATGATGATACTGGCAGTTATCTTTATTTATCTGATCATGGTGGTACAGTTCCAGTCACTCGTTTCTCCGTTTATCATTATGTTCTCGATTCCGCTTGCCTTCACCGGAGGATTTATTGCTCTGCTTCTGACAGGGCAGGAAGTCAATGTCCTGGCAATGCTTGGATTTATCATGCTGGCAGGTCTTATTGTAAACAACGGTATTGTACTGATTGATTATATCAATCAGGCAAGAAAAGCGGGTGTTTCTAAGCATGAGGCGATTATTTCATCCGGAAAGACCCGGGTGCGTCCGATTCTGATGACGGTACTGACCACAGTTCTTGCAATGCTGACTACGGCTCTTGGAATCGGTGACGGTTCCGACATGATGCGCCCGATGGCAATCACACTGATCGGAGGACTGGTTTATGGTACCGTTCTGACGCTGATTGTCATTCCATGTATCTACGATATGTTCCATCGGGAAAAGAACATGGTAGAAGAGGAATTATAGTGAATTTCACAGAAATCTTCTTGACAAAAAAGAGAGCCGCAAGTAAGATTAAATTATGTATAAAAAAGTGATGATGGAGAGGAGTACACATGGAATTCCTGAAAGAGAAGGATATTCATTGAAGTGGAGCATTGGCAGAGTTTTCGTGCAGAATGTTCCTGCAATGGCTGTAAGATATCCACAGGATGCAGTGTGGAAGGTAGCTCCGGAACTGGAAGGTTGAATGTGGTACATTGCCCTGTAGGCATTCCCGGATCGTCCCCGTTAAAGGACATGATGAGTATTACAAAGGTGGTACCGCGAGAGTTTTCGCCCTTTGTGCAGAAAAAGAAAAGGCTTTCTGTACAGAGGGCGTTTCATTTATATTAAGGAGGAACACATGAGCAAAGAATTAAGTAAAACATACGATCCGAAAGATATAGAGGATCGTCTCTATAAGAAGTGGGAGGACAATGGGTATTTTCATGCAGAAGTAGACCGCAGCAAGAAACCGTTTACCATTGTGATGCCACCGCCAAATATTACCGGTCAGCTTCACATGGGACATGCACTGGATAATACCATGCAGGATATCCTGATCCGCTACAAGAGAATGCAGGGATACAATGCACTGTGGCAGCCGGGTACGGATCACGCATCCATCGCTACAGAGGTAAAGGTGATTCAGAGTTTAAAAGAGCAGGGCATCAATAAGGCGGACCTGACCCGTGAAGAATTCCTGGATAAGTGCTGGGAGTGGAGAAAAGAATACGGCGGACGTATTGTAAAGCAGCTGCGCAAACTTGGTTCTTCCGCAGACTGGCAGCGTGAGCGCTTTACGATGGATGAAGGATGTTCCCATGCGGTACAGGAAGTATTCACCAAGTTATATAAGAAGGGCTGGATTTATAAAGGTTCCCGTATTGTCAACTGGTGTCCGGTATGTAAGACTTCCATTTCCGATGCGGAAGTTGAGCATGAAGAGCAGGATGGATTTTTCTGGCATATCAATTATCCGGTTGTTGGAGAGGAAGGCCGCTTCGTAGAGATTGCCACCACACGTCCGGAGACACTGTTTGGTGATACTGCGGTGGCAGTAAACCCGGACGATGAGCGTTATAAAGATATTGTCGGAAAGACTTTAAAGCTTCCGATGACGGACCGCGAAATACCGGTGATCGCAGATGCTTATGTAGACAAGGAATTTGGAACCGGATGCGTAAAGATCACTCCGGCACATGACCCGAACGATTTTGAGGTTGGAAAGCGTCATAATCTTGAAGAAATTGTTGTCATCAACGACGATGCAACGATGAATGAAAAAGCCGGAAAATATGCCGGAATGGATCGCTACGAGTGCCGGAAAGCACTGGTGGATGATCTTAAGAAAGAGGGACTTCTGGTAAAAGTTGTTCCACATTCCCACAATGTCGGTGTGCATGACCGCTGTCATACAACGGTTGAGCCGATGATCAAGCAGCAGTGGTTTGTAAAGATGGATGAGATGATCAAGCCGGCTGTGGAAGGTGTGAAGAACGGAGATATCAAACTTCTTCCAAAGCGTATGGACAAGACCTACTTTAACTGGACCGACAACATCCGTGACTGGTGTATCAGCCGTCAGCTGTGGTGGGGACACCGCATTCCGGCATGGTACTGCGATGACTGTGGCGAGATGGTAGTATCCATCGAAAATCCTGGCAAGTGTCCGAAGTGCGGATGTACACATATGACACAGGATCCGGATACGCTTGATACCTGGTTTTCTTCTGCACTGTGGCCATTCTCTACGTTAGGCTGGCCGGAAAAGACCGAGGATCTGGATTATTTCTATCCGAACGATGTGCTGGTAACCGGATACGATATTATTTTCTTCTGGGTTATCCGTATGGTATTCTCCGCTCTTGAGCAGACAGGAGAAGTTCCATTCCACCATGTACTGATCCATGGTCTTGTACGTGACTCACAGGGACGTAAGATGAGTAAATCTCTTGGAAATGGTATCGATCCGCTGGAAGTTATTGATAAATACGGCGCAGATGCACTTCGTCTGACACTGATCACAGGAAATGCACCTGGAAACGACATGCGTTTCTACTGGGAGCGAGTAGAATCCAGCCGTAACTTTGCAAACAAGATCTGGAATGCATCCCGATTCATTATGATGAACCTGGAAGGCAAGACAGTTACTGAACCTGCAGATTTAAATGAGCTTTGCCTTGAAGATAAATGGATTCTTTCCAAACTCAATACAGTGATCCGTGAAGTTACAGACAACATGGACAAATATGAGCTTGGAATCGCAGTACAGAAGGTTTATGACTTCCTGTGGGATGAGCTCTGTGACTGGTATATCGAGATGGCAAAAGTTCGCCTCTGGAAAGCAGAAGAAGATCCGAAGGCTGCAAATAATGCACTCTGGACACTTCGTACAGCCCTGACAGAAGGACTGAAACTGCTTCATCCATACATGCCATTCATCACAGAAGAAATCTACTGCACACTTCTTCCTGAAGAAGAATCTATCATGATTTCTGACTGGCCGGTATTCCAGGAAGCATGGTCCTTCCCGGAGGCAGAAAAAGCAGTGGAAAGCTTTAAAGAAGCAATTCGCGGTATCCGTAACACACGTACAGAAATGAACGTGCCGATGAACCGCAAAACCAGCCTTTACATCGTAGGTAAGGATGCGGATACATGTGCAAGATACGAAGCATGCAAGAAATCCTTCGTGAACCTTGCATTTGCAAAAGAAATCCTTGTACAGGAAAACAAAGACGGTATCGGTGAAGATGCAGTATCTGTAGTAGTATCCGATGCAGTTGTATATATGCCGCTTGAAGATCTTGTCGACAGAGAAAAAGAAATCGAGCGTCTGAAAAAAGAACAGGAGCGTCTTGCAAAAGAAATCGCAAGATGCCAGGGAATGCTGAGCAATCCGAACTTTGTCAACAAAGCTCCGGAAGCAAAAGTAAATGCAGAAAAAGAAAAACTTCAGAAATATGAAGAAATGATGGAAAAGGTTAAAACACAGCTTACTCAGATGGACAAGTAATAAAGGAGCATTTGGATGAAATTGTATAAGATATGCAATAAGATATCCCTGCTGCTTCATGCGCTTTGCAGTGCAGCCGGATATTTCCTTATCGAAGCGATCAGTCGTCATTCTTTTACCGATGCGTGGACCTACATGACAGGAAAACCACTGGTATTTGCTTATAACGCAGGCCTTATATTTACCACGAGCCTGATTGTATATTTGTTCCGCCGAAGAACCTTCTGGCGTGTTCTGGTATCCATATTCTGGCTGCTTCTTGGAATTATCAATGGCGTGATCCTGGCAAACAGGGTCACACCGTTTACCGGCCCGGATCTGCATCTGCTCACAGACGGTATGGCAGTCCTTAACAAATATCTGCCGTCCTGGGGTGTGGTAGTTGCATTGATCGTGCTTGGAGTATTAGTACTGATTCTTCTTTCTTTGTTGGTCAAAGGACCAAAGTATCAGCGAAAAGTAAAATTCCGCTATGACCTTCTCCTGGTTGTTGTGGGAATTGCAGCATTTGTAGGAATCACACAGCTGGCGCTGGAAAAGAGAGTGCTTTCCAATTACTTTGGAAATATTGCATTTGCATATGAAGATTATGGA
>OJAI01000932.1_pt1 | contig 18229 bp, 11 predicted proteins | sample 1588891 | NCBI WGS metagenome assembly OJAI01 (sample SAMN03283255) | human gut metagenome | biome: human-associated habitat; material: feces | host: Homo sapiens | place: USA | collected 2013 | reverse complement strand
TTTTTTCTGACTTGAAATCTTGAAATTCCTACTTGACTTTCATTAGCAGGTCTTTACGATAAGTCTCTCCTGCCGAAGCAGGAGGTTGTGTTTCCCTTGGCTGGGTGTTTGCTACGAGTGGCATTGCGCGAGGCAATATCACTCTTGCGGAGCTATCAACTGGGAAAATCGACAGGCGCAACAAACATCCAAATGCCTGTGATACATACAAAATCAAGTGATTTTATTCAAACCACCAAATTTCGTAAATACCTCGTTGTAATTGGTGTTATTCAAATTGGTACTTTTCATGCTTACATGCTTTATTATCTGCGAATCGCACAAATCCGCAATGGGCGGTTTTTAGCGGAGGTTCTTTCAGATGTTATGCACAAAAAATCAGCCACTCCGGAATTGGAGTAGTTGCTATCTGGTTAGAACCGAAAACAAAAAGAGAGGGCAGCCGATTTCTCGACTGCCCTCAATTGTTGTACAGAAGCGACCATCAGGTCACACTGGGAAGGTCATTTTGCGTCTTTGAGCCACGGCTGGGACTGCACTTTCTCGAAGTCCGCATCGTTCGGCATCACGCCACCGTACGGAGCAATCGTGTAGGTCACTTTCGTGACCGGAGTGCAGACACCGGATTCATTCACATTACCGGTTGCAATGTAGACTGCCATAGGCACCTGCATTGCGCGGCCAGTGATGTTGTTGTTGATGAAATCGCCGGTAGCTTTCGGAATGACCCAAGCCGTATCGCTATGGTCAATTGCGTTATCACCCTGAGTCAGGACGGTATCGCGCAGACGCATGTACAGCTCGCCACGGCGCAGACGGTTCTTTGTCATGTCGTATACCGAGTTGCCATACTCGCCGTCAGGGTAGTACTCCATGCCAGGCATATCACGCATCAGCCAAGGACCATTGGCCTTGATATTCTTGATTTGGATAGCCACAGTAGAATAGTTCGTGATGCGGTAGTTGGTAGGCTCTTTGACCTCACCACTTGTGGTGTTGCCATACATACAGACGTACAGAGGAACCGTAGCCTTCAGCAGAGCCGGATGCACATACAGGCCGCCATCATGGATAATCAGCTCGTAGTTGCGGACCGTTTCACCATTCGGGTTAACGACCGTATGAACATCCAATGCAGGGCCGCTCTTGGTGTCGGTGTTGATAGTTACCAGATACGGAGCCAGGAGCTTGTGGTTGTAATGGCAGAAATCGCAGGTCTTATTCTCGTAGTTCCACTCAAAATCATCATCGGTGCTCGTACCATCTGCGTACAGAGGCAGGGAGCTGATGGTGCAATTGGTCACAAACGGGATATTGGTCTTGCTTTCCTTGACATTTTCCTGCTTACGATAATCGTAGGCATCCACAAATTCTTGAGTCAGGTTGGAGGGATTACCGCCCGCAACGTACAAGACGCTGCTGACTGTATCTTTCGCCTTGAGCTTTGCATCCAGAATCGGAGTAGCGTCAACGTCGCTCACGACATCAATCAGATTTGCATCATCATCTTCCATCTGAATGTTCACATGGAAGTTCGGGTTCTCGTTGTAGATAATCTTATCGCTGTCAAGAACCGTCACATGCAGCGGACGCGGGTCAACGACAAAGCGGCCATTCAGAACCATGACAATATAGTTCTTCAGGACGGGGTAATTGGCTTCAGTCAAGCCAACATAAGTTAACGGATAAGTGCCAACAGGAGTCGATTCGTCAGGAACAAGGCTTTCATGACCACTTACCAGAGTCTTGAAATAAGACTTCTTGTAGCTCTGGTCCAAAGTCAAGGTATCACCCTGCACCAGACCATCGATTTCCAGCCAGCAGCCATCAGAAGCCGCAGTGCCGTAACCGTAAGCCTTTTTGTCGTGCCAGGGCTTCTCCCCTACACCATCGCCATACAACCCACGCCAGCTTGCAACCTGTGCGGTCAGGTTAGCGCGAGCGATAGCACCAGAATACTTTTCCTTTGTAATCTGGTAGTTCTTAGCGTCCTTACCAGTCAATGTCGGATGAGCATCTGCCGTAATCGGGTTTTCGTCCAACTCATAAGGCCAATTGGAGCTTACGGTGCCATCTGCTTTCAGCTTTTGACCAGCGTCCTTGGTCTTATAGTTGCCAGGAAGGGTCTCTTCCTTAATCTTAACATCATCACCCTCAAGCACGCCATCAATCAGGATATCCTTAATGGTGGCTTTCGTTGTGCCGTCATAGTGCTTGACGTTACGAGGATAAGTCGGGTCTTCCAGGTAAATGCTGTGAACGTACAAATCCAGCGGTGTAATGGAACCGGACAGGTCTTCTTTTTCGATGTAGTAGTTGCCTGCGCCATTGCCGACCAGGTAGAGTTCACTGGTACGGATAACGACATAAGGACCACCAGCATCGCTGACATTTCTGCCATCGACCGTATAGTTACCAGTTACGGTAGTGGTGCTAAGTTTCACAGTGTTCTCGTCCTTGGCAATCAAACCGCCAGGAGCGATATGAACATCTTCCAGAGTCGCCTTACTGGTGCGGTCATAGGGTTTATCGCCAGTACCGATAATCGTCAATCCGCGAGGATAGATATCGAACTTGACGGTATCGCCAATACCGCTCGGGCTACTGCCATCATACGTATGGCCGGGATTAGTGTTCTCATAGCGATAGGTGATGATATACCCTGTCGCAGAGCACTTTGCGGTTGCGGTATAAGAACCACAGTCGGAACGAGGATACTGATTTCGGTCAGTAGAAGCATCGCTCGGAGCAGCTGTCAGTGTGCCTTTGCGGTTAGCGTAGGTAATCTTGGTGTTCTTTACGATATTATCCATATCGGTAGAAGACAAGTTACCGGAAACGCTGACAGTGGCTTCATCCGGGCTACCATCATACAGCTTATTGGCTGCAGTGATAGTAATGGTTACATGCTGTTCCTCAATACCGGAATCGGGGTCGGTATCTTCGTATGCGGTATCGAAAGCATTCTTGCCGTTACGAGAGAAACGAGAAACAGAGGATTTGACCAGCTCAATGCTGGAATTACCAGCCTGTTCAGAACCGGAACCGCCGCCATCAGGGCTGATGTTGACTTCCAAGACCTGAACCTTGTGTCCGCCTGCGTCGGTCAGAGTAGTGCCAACGCTTGCGGCCCAGCTCAAACCGCCGTTGCCGTCGCGCTTACAGCTGCCCCAACCATCTGCATTGGCGAGCTTAGAGGATTCGTTGGCGTAGCCGCCATACCAGCCGCCGCCGCCACCGCCAGGGCCTTCAACACCGACCTCAGAAGAACCATCAGTAATACCGCCGAGGAACATAGAGAAGTCGCCGCCAGACATACCCTGACCGAACGGGCCGCCGCCGCCGAGCAAGCCGCCCCAGACATGCAGGACACCGTTATTGTCGGAGCCACCGGTAGTATCACAAGCGCCGTGCTGGTTAGCACCACCACCGCCTGCAACGCCCAGAACATACTTCTTAGCATTATTCTCGTCACCGTACTCGGCCAAACGACCTGTGCCGATGATGCCGACAGCCACGGTAGTAGCACCGCCGCCAGAAGCACCCTTCAAGCTCCAGTGAGTGTAGCGCTCCTTCATCATGATACCGCCGTTACCGCCGCCGTTATAGCCGCCCTGAACGACGACTTTAGCGTTGGCATCGGGGCTCGATGCGCCGTTGACATAGTGGGTCGGGTCATGAGAACCAGCACCGCCGTTGACGAAATAGAGCGTCGCGCCCTTTTCCGCCTTGACGCGAATCGTGGTCTTGCCGCCAAGCGAAGTGCGTTCGGGAGACAGACCAAACTGGTTATCGACGCCGCCGCCTGCACCGTTCAGAGTGATGATATACTCACCGGTATACGGAGCAGTGTACATAGAATAGGGTTTCGAAGTGCTGTTGGGTTCGGAGTAGACCTGAGAAGAGGATGCACCGCTGTTCTGTTCATCAATGTAGAAATACACCTGGTCCATGTTGGCCTTTGTGGTCGGAGCATCATAGCAGATGTAGTAGATAGCATTGCGCCAGAACCATTCCCAAGTTTCCTTCGGAATCGTGTTGCCGCTCTTAGAACGGTAAGCGAAGCCTTGACGCTTGTTGACGAATTCATCATCCGTAACCTTTTCGAAGAGGTCCGTAAAGCACTTACCGTCAGAGTTGCGAATCTTGTTATCGATAACCACGGTATCGCGGGAATCGATGCCAGAGCGGTTGTTTACACCGTTACCTGCGATAAAGTAGGTTTCCATGTAACGCAGACCATTCGGAGCGATAATTGCCAGGTCTTTGTAGTTGTAAACCGCACCGCCGTTATTCAGAGCTGTGTTGATTTCGGAAATTTCATTCCGCAGGGTCGAAATGTCCTTTGCGCTGCCATTTGCAGTCGTAATAGTATTACGCTTCTTCGTAGCTTTGTTCGGAACATTGGCCTTAATGGAAATGTTGTAATCCAGAACCAGTTCAGCGCCGTAAGAGGACTGGCTGATATCCTTATACAGATGGTCTTCCGGATTGCTGGAATTCACGTCACGATTAAAGTTGTAGGCATCAGTTGCAGCAGTGGTGTAGGGCTTCATATCGGCGCTATTCCAGTTCTGCATGTACTGAGCTTCAGCCTGGCAACGGAAATAGAAGTGCGTGTTACCGTAATCCATCGGGTTGGTAGCGTTATCAATGTACAGAGACACGATAGCGTTCCATTCCGCGTAAGAACTGTTGTTCAAGTCCTTGGATTCAGTCGGATACATTGCTTCCAGCTTAATGTAGCCGCTGAACTTATTGAATGCTTTGCCGCTGGACATGAAACTCTTTTCAAGTTCAGCCACTCGGCTGTTCAGCTTGCTGATGTTGCCAATCTTCTTGCCAACATCGCTGTACTTCAATGTGACGGCATCACCGACATCCTTGAACTGAGAGAGGCTGCCGCCGCCTGCCACGTCACTGTACAACCATTTAATGGTGGGAGCACTGTCTTTATTACCGTAATAGGTAATCTTTGTGGTATAAATGGCCTTGTTATCACCTGCTGCGCCATAGGCTTTACCACCCTGGCCCAGTTTATCAGGATTGATAGCATCCAAAGGAATTTCCTTAGGACTACGGCCATTATTCGGATTAGAGGTCGGAGTCGTCCACGCAAGGTTGCCGTTGCTGGAATCGTAGTTATTCAGCAGCAGAGACTGAGCCTTCAATGGCGTCATCTCAATGGGCGGTGCATAGATGATAAGGTGACCGGTACGAGCCTGTGCAATATCGTTTGCCGTGGTAGTATCGGTGCTCATGGTATGCCCGGTAGACTTATAGGTGAAGACACAGCGGAAATCCGTGCCATCCCAATCCATCGCTGCATTCGAGAGTTCCAGTGTGACGGTGGTGTGCTTATTGAATGTAGATTTACCTGCATTCATCTTCGCATCACTGCCAGTGAAGGAATCAGGAACCCAGAAATCGGACGGATACCAGACACCGCCGCCCAAAGCATCATTATCATCAGTCTTGGTTACATAACTGATTTTGTACTTAGAGGACGGGAACAGAGTAGAATCACTGTCAACGGCAACCCAGTTACCGCTTGCATCACGGTACTGGACCTCGTAGGTCAGACCATCCTCAACACCCTTCCAGTAGAACGCATCGAAGGAGAAGGAAGTGCTGCCACCAACGGAGATGCGGCGGTCAAAAGCCTGCTCAATATACATCGGGCGGATTTCAACGTCAACATAACCGTTACGGCCATCTTCAGCCTTATCCATGCTGGAATATACCGTGCCGCTCAGAGTGTATTCGCACTTGAACTGAATGCGGTTTGTGGTGTAATCCAACTTGGAGTAACTTACAGAGCTCGTCGTATACGGCAAGTCACTGTCTGTTGCTTCAGTGAACGTCAGGCTGTTAATCTTGCCGCTCACAGTGCCGTCAGAGGTATCGAAGGAAGTGCCAGGATTACCGATTTTCACCCAATCGCCAACCTGGTTGTCAACGGAGATAATGCGGTAATACCAGGTAACATCGGAGGCTTTCAGCTGTTCATTGTAATACAGCTTACTGTCAACCGTCTTGTTGACCGGACCCTCCCAGTCCTTATAGTCTTCAATCGGGTCAGCAGTCGGGGTCATCAGCTGCAGAGGATGGGTCTCAGTGTCGTTCCAGAAATGATTCGGAACATCGACCGTAATCATGCCAAACTGAGTGACCTTGTTGCCGCTCTTATCGATGACATCGGCACGCATCATACCAGTGGTCGGCAGGTTCGAGATAACGTACTTGCTATCGCTGTTTACAACACAGTTATAGTCAACGCCATCGGAGCCATGAACAACAACCTTGTAACCGGTATAATCGGTCACGCCATAAGAGGTCGGGAACAATGCATTCAGGTCACCAACAACACGGGCAACACCGGTGATGCGTACATCCGGCTGATTGTCCAGCTTCAGAATCGGCAGCGTACCTTTGGTCATATCAGAACCAAGGTTCCAGCCGTTGTTCTTGCCGCTGGTATACATACCGTTTGCAGTCACGCTTGTGTTATCGAACACAGGCTGATTGTTGCTTGCGAGCTTGACCTTATAGACATCTGCGTTCCAGTGACCGGAGAAGTTCTTGATGGGCTTCCAGCCTTCCGGCAGAGTCAGGTCATCGGTCAGCTGATAGCAGCCATTCAGCGGATACCAGAAAGTGCCGCCGTTCTGCAATGCGGCCAGGACCTGCTGTGCGTTGACAGAGGAAACGCGAATCACGAAATGAACGTCTTCCTGACCATTCTGCTGTGCCGCACAAATCTCGCACTGTTTGCGCTGAGAGATGTACATGACAGTGTTGGAGAACAGGCGAGCCTCGGACACTGTAGCGGAGTTTTCCGGCAAGTGACCAATCTGGTTCATGAGGAAGTTGCCAGTACCAGACAGGTAGAAGTTGCTTGTACCGAACCAGGATTGACCAGTCTCTTCGTCGGTAATGGTCTTGGTAGTCGGGTCCGGATTATAGCCGAACTCAGCACCAGTCACGTTACCGCCTGCGTAATCAACCCAAATGGGGCCGAAAGCAACCTGAGAGTTAGAGTGTGTCTTAGAAGCGGAAAGCGTGCCACTGAGGTCATACGGGAAGTTGGTAGGAACACGATATTTGACAGTGCTTTGGGCCTGAGAACTGGAGTAAGGCTTCAGCTTAATGCTCAGCTGGTCAGAACCGTACATGATACCAGCTTTACCATAGGAACTGTGAGAGCCACCGGTGGAAAGAATCATCGAGATAGCATCGGTCGGAAGAACTGTGCCAGAATCGATGTTGCCACCGTTAGCGCCCATCAGAGCATTCATGTTCCAATGGCCATTGTCGATGTTAGGGACACTGTTCAGAACGTAATAGCGAGTGGAGGTATCATTTTTGTCGGGCCCGTATCGACCGCCCTCGTAATAATCACGAGAACCCGGGTCAGTATAACCAGCTTCATGGGCATCGTACCAGGAACCGGCATAGGCATACATTGTATCGTGGCCGATACACATACCGTAGCCCTGGCTCAGAAATGCCTTGATAGCATAATAGGCTTTACCGGAAAGGTCAGGCTCCTGGTTGACGCAGACGCCCCAGCCAATAGAGTCGATACGGTAGTTGCCTTCAGCGTCCATCATATACTGGTCAGGGTCCTGGTTGAATTGCTCAGCTTTAACTGAAAGAACTGTAATATGCTGGTTTGTCTTTTGTCCACTTGTATTTTTCAGCCATCCGTTATCAGAAACATCAGGATGGGACAGAAACTTGGCATACATACGCCCGGCATCAGATACCCAAGGATTCAAAAATACAACAGCATCCTTGTATTTTGTACCAGATGCGCCAGTGCCATAACTACCATTGTTGCGAAGAACAGCAGTGTAAGCGGGAACATTGACCGCAGTGCCAGTCAGATTCCAATCGTTACTGTCGTTGTGTGGACGGAAATAAACGGTCTGACCATACCATTCAGAGTTGACTTCCAACATATTGCCATCCGTCAGCGGGAACTCCATGTACTGACGAGTTGCACCAGTGGGGAAGCCGTTATCATCCAGAACATTGGCGGTTCCGACTTTTGAACCACTCCAAACACCGCCAATCTGTGTCCAGTAACGGTCAGCAGTGGCTTTATCAATCTTACCAGCCTTGAACCATTCGGTTACCTGGTCGTACATGTTTTTGGTGATGTACTCGTAGTTGCTATCCAGGCCAGTAATCCACTGGTTGTCAGAGGAAATGGCAACACCGCCAGTAGCACGAGCAGAGAAAGTATCCGCCAGCATAGCCACTGTTGCAGGCATACGCCGAACAGCGATATCGCTGCTGTTTTCGTCTTCAGGCAGGCTGATGCTGAACTGAACTGTCTGGAGAATAATATCTCCAGTCTTATCTTCTTCAGTCAGTTCATTGCCCAAATCTTCGAGAGCCTTAAAGTTTTCTTCGCGGTATGCTTCATCCGTTACCGTGATGCGGCAGCGATAGGTAGCGAACAGGTCATCTTCCGTTACTTCAAAAGTATAGGTAGATTCTGTTGCACCTTCGATATCCTGCCAATCATTTTTCAGATTTGCAGTGCTTTCATCGGAAAATTCCCACTTGCCTTCGTCATTGACGCGGGCGGTGTAGGTGTTTTCCTCGTTGGATGCATAGATTTCAGTGGTTCCATCCTCAGCAGTACCAGCGGAAATGCTATAACCGTCCAGCACAAAGTTCGGAGTATGCCACGCAACCTGCACATCGCTGCTATCTGCGCCAATGTCGTCCAGGGCATCAACAATCGCGAAATACATCTCGCAGCCCTGCCAAGTGAAATCAGGTGTGCTTTCAAGAGTTTCTGCTTCAGTTGAGTCTTCCCAGACAAAATCGTACCAGGTAGGCTCGTCCTCTTCGTAGTTGTAGAGAGCCAACGCCGTATCAACAGCAAAGTTCTGCTTGCGCTGCCACTGATAGGTGACGGATACATCGTCACGATTCAGCAGAGCATCCAGAGTGATAGAATCGCCAACATCCGCAGTCAGTTTATCGCCGTATTCCGGCGTTACTGTCTGCAAACCGACGAAAGTGGGTTCTGCAGTTTCAGGAGTAGAGACTTCTGTGTCGTTGGCATCCGATTCAGAAGTCTCTTCCCCATCCACCACATCAGACGTTGCATCCTGAGTAGTTTCATCGTTAGAGTTGGCATCCTCATACGATTCATGCGTCAGGTCCACAACATCCGTGATAGTCGGCGCGGAAGTGGCATCAGAGGAGTCGGCATCATTTGAACTACCGGAATCCACCGCATCTGCCTCTTCCGCAGCCGGGGCATCCGTAACATCGGTCGAAACAGAGGTGCTGTCTCCGGTTTCGTCTGCGAACGCAAGTGCGGTCGTGGACATCATCGAAAACAGCATGCTGGCGGCCAATGCTACGGAGGTCACTTTTTGCATAATTTTCTGCATAATGCGATTTCCTTTCTGTACAGCGGCGTTTTTGCAGGCGCTTTGGCGGAGCGCCACGCTTCAACCCTGCACGCATTGCTTTTTGCTTCCGTACATTCTCTATCATATGCGATTCGCAAGCCTTGGCAATAAGCCCGAAAAACAAATTTCGCGGAAAGTGAAAAGTAACTTTTCAACGACACAAACAACAAAAAAGAAGCCGAATCTTCATGGAACGGTTTCTTTGTCACATATTAGCTTTTGTGCAATTACGACAACGCGGGTAGAAAAGCTTGTAAAAATTAACAGTCAAATATATGGTATATTATTGTTTAGAAGCCTCAGATATCAGTTTTGGCATTTGCTTTTTTTCGAGGAGGCAAAATGTAGAATATCATTTTCCCGTCTTTTGCTTCCCACGCTTGAACTCGCTTTCGCGCATAAGGCAGGAATTTATTGTAGTCATCAACATCATCAATCGCGTATGTTCTATCGTGGACGCGGTCAACAAGCACTTCACCTGTTTTAATGTTGACAATGGCATAGTCGGTGTACGGGTCCGTACAGCAGAAATTGTCCAGCAAATCGTGCAAAGTTATCATAATAATCACCTTGAATTACAAAGGAGTTGTTAATCTATGGCAAAGTACACTGAGGCATTTTGCACAACCACAGGCGGCATGGTTTCCATTATGCAGATGCGCAGTGAGTACAATCACGACCCTGCCGTTTATGAAAAGGTCTACAAAGGGCACTTGTTTTGCCCTGGCTGCCAAGCTGTCCCACTGACAGTAGTTCACGCGAACGGCACACTTTTTTACCGTGGGCACCCACACGAAGAGCACGTTGACGGCTGTTGGTATGCGTTGGACGAGAGAGTTGTAAAGAGCGTTACTGAAATTAACGGTGATATTGAGGAGCAAGCTCTTTCTCAGCTTGACTCGCTCTTACGTGCCACATTTAATGTCAACCAGCAGGCGGCCAATGCAAGGGCGGCAAACCGCAATGCAAACGGAAATAATGTCCCTGTTGTGCATCAGCAGCAAGAGGTCCGCAGGCGTCTCCCTCAGTGCCGTATCGAAGACTTGCCAGTGCGGTTAGCAACAAATGATAGCCCCCAAGAAATTAGCATTTATTATGGCAAAGTGCTTTGCGAGGTTGTTAACGCCAAGAATCCTTACAACGGGGTTGACATCAAGGTGCTAATCGTAAAGGATGCAGTAACAAAGAAAACTATTATGGGGCTTACAATGTCTTTGACTGTTTGGAGCCATTTTACAACCGAAACGCAAACATCACTACAAGCAACGCAACGACCTGTCCATATTGCATTTCTTGGTGTATTTACATCATCGCAAGGCAGGGACTTGGGATTACCCTATACGTGCTATCTCAAGACTTCTACATACTTGCAGGTTTTGAGAGACTAAATCACTAACGCGATGAAGCGTGTACTATCTGTTTCCACACGCCAATCCGACAAGATGCGTTCTGCAAGCGCTTTATCTACATCTTTCACCAAGCCTTCAAACAGTGGGACAACATATAACGTATAGTTCTCCGCAATGGCAATTTGCTGCGTAGCAGGGTCTTTAGCCGTTGCAATGAGTTCTTTAAGTTTTATGGGTTTCATTAGCTCACCTTCTTTATCTTTTATTGTAGTGGTATCGCACATTTTGGCAAAGAAATGATATAGCCCATTTGGCGAAGGAAATATCTCAGAGTAGATTTGTGGTCAAACGCCAAGTCGCTCTTTTTACTTGCTCGTTTCAGTTTGTTTAACATTTGATAATTATACTAAAATAAGCGGTCCTCCAAGTCAGGAGAGCCGCTTATTTCTTTGTAGGAGTGTGTTGTCAAGTGTTAGAGGTTGAGGGTTTGCCCCGGCTTTTACTTAATTCGATACAGAGTCTTTCAGAATTGCCACCGCGTGCGCTATATTACGGTTCGGTGCATTGCCGCCTAAGAGCCGTGCCAAGTAAATGCAATCCTTACGAAAATTATTACCATTGCGACTTGTACGATTCCGCCAACAGCAAGATGCTGCTTTCACTAAGTATGACATAAAAGGTTTTGTCTGCTCTTTTACCCGACTGTCAATCCCTACTAAAGTACCCAGACTTTATTATACATATTGCTTTTGTCGGAGTAGCCACACGGCATATACGGAACAACGTTCCCGTGGTGGTGTTGAAAGAAGCAAATAAAATCATTGGAACAACATAACCGTTCCTGGCATCGTGATGTTGGTAATTTTCACACCGCACCCTACCAGGGTAATTGCCATAGCCGCAGTCGCGATAACCGCCAGAGCAAATTGTCTTTTCATTCACCAACTCCTACCTTATTATGATATAGATATAGCTTTCCTAAAAAGCAAACTCGCAGAAGGCTTTTTCCCCTCTACGAGTTGCTGGTTATTTATGATTGGTTATTGTTTTACAAGAATTGCATCAACAGAGAATACCCACATCTTCTGGCGGACAACTATTGTCAGCACGACCTTCGATTACCTTACCGCCATTTGCGCCACTGCCATCCGTGTAATCTCGATTGTCAGGCTGAGGGTTAGGAGCTGGTTGAGCAGGTTCCTCATAAGTCGGCTGGCTCGGCTGTTCGGCCGGAGCTGAAGGCTGTGCCGGTGCAGGGTTACTTGTAGGAGCGGAGCTACCCGTACTGGAGGAAGTATTACCCTTGTTGGTGTTCTTGTTCGTAGTGGTCTGAGCAACCTTCTTGGCCTGGACGGTCAATTTGTACGTTGCACTCTTTTCGCCAGCATTAGCAGTGATGGTTGCCTCACCGGCTGCAATTGCAGTAACTTTACCATTCTCATCGACGGTAGCAACTTTCTCATCAGAAGAAGTCCAGGTAACGGTAGTTTCATCTGCAATCTCTTCGGGAAGCACGGTTGCATTCAAGGCAACAGTGTTACCAGCGGTAAGGATGCCTTCGGTCTTGTCCAGTGTGATACCTTCAACTTCGTAGTAAGCCTTGATGTGAGTCTTCTTTTCAACGACTTTCTTGTCTTCCTGAGTGAGAGTCGTCACGATGTCGCATTCACCAGGCTGCAAGACCTGAACCCTGCCGTCTTTATCGACGGTGGCCACTGCCTCATCAGTAGAAGCGTAACTTACCTTCACATCGGTGGCATCAGCCGGGCTTACCGTTGCCTCGACAGTGGTTTCGTTTCCATCGTTGAGCTTGACGTCAAGGTTGTCGGGAACGGTGATGTCTTTCGCGGCCACTTTAACCGTAACCTTGCAGACAGCACTCATCTCAGAATCCGTGACGCTTGCAGTGATGTCAGCTTCACCTGCAGAGACAGCAACCACCATGCCAGTCGCATCAACAGTCGCGACACTCTCATCGGAAGAAGTCCATTCGACCGTCAGCTTACTTGCTGCTTTAGCGAGCTTTTCGTCAGTTTCAGCACTTTCACCGGTTGCAGCAGTCTCAGGAGTTACGGCCGGAGCATCGTCGGTGCCGAAAGTGACCGGCAAAACCACCGCCTCGCCTTTCTCGACAGTAATTGCGTCCGGAACCGCGATGTTCGTGATTTTCACGCCACACCCTACCAGGGTAATCGCCATCGCAGCGGCTGCTACCACTGCTAAAATGATAGTCTTACGTTTCATATTCATTTCTCCTTTACATCCCGGCGTCTAGTGCCGGGGCCACATTAGACTAATAGGTTCGACGTCAGCCCTACGCAGCTTTGGATTTCGTCATCGACGATGTGTGGACTCTATGCCGCCTATCCTTCTGTACAATTGCATAATACCATTTATGTGGTAGTTACACAATACGAATCCCGAAAAGTTCACAGATTGTTAATGCGGTCTATCGAATACCTTTATTTTACCGACACTGTTTTGCAAAGTCAATTCCATGATTAACAAAAAGCAACAAATACTTTTATTGATTATGACGAAATATGGCAAAAAGAAAGCGCACAGGCTGGTATAGTTCATAGAGGGACGGTTCTTCATGCAAAAAAGAAAGCGTACAGACCGGTATAGCCTATACGCTGTTATAATGATAGAAATGTAATTGTATTAGATTATTTCCGTCCTGCCTTACGAACAGGGTGCATCACTCGCATTTCAAACTTTCAAGGAAAGAAATTGCTTCTTGTACAGTAGAAAACGTTCTGCAATTCTTACACAGCCAGAGATTGCGCTCGTCTGTATCCTCCAGACCGGGCATTCCTTCTTTTAAGAGATTCTGCAATACGATTCCTGCATTCTTCACTGCCGTGGGATAATGTTGGGCAATGCGTGCCGTAGCGATATAGTTCCCCTTCTTGTAAGTAGGTTCTTCTTTTATGACTTGTCGCAGCATTTGTTCTTTTTCTGGAACGGTCAATACCGGAGGGGCAAACAACCTGTAATGAAGCATCAACCAATACTCGATGCATCCAGTTGTCATTAGCAGACGAACTCTAATCTGTGGCTTTTTCCGAAGACGTCGCAAACGCTTGATGATTTCCAGTCGTTTGCTCAAGTTATCTACATCTTTTTCTTCTACATCAAAGAAAAACCAAATCTCATCAAACACATCTGAATAATCCCGGTATTTAGGGTCTTTCTTAAAACGATTATCTGCTTCCTCAAACAAGCCGGTAGATGATGGACGCTTGAATACCGCAACATCTTGAAATTTACTTTTAAGGAAATCGGTATATGCCTGTTCACTTTCTCCTTCACAGAAAACACAGATACTGACCTTGGACTTCTTTAGCTTGCGAGCCATCATTCAACCTCCTCAATTTCGACATTGGGAGTCGCGCCATATTTTCCGAGGAGATAGCCCTTGCGGACATTTTCGGTCGTGCGAGTGGAAAAATCGCTGATGCTGTAGAGTTCTGAAGTACCATTTTCTTTGTCCTTGTCCACAAAATACAACTGGTCCTTACGAAGTAATTCCATGCTCAACAGGTCAGTGTTGTGTGTCGTAAAGACAATTTGTGCTCCATTCGGGTTTGTCTTTTTGCTCTGGAATTTGGCAACAATAAACTCTACCAGAGCAGGATGCAGTTCTTTTTCGATTTCATCTACCAGCAAAAGGCCACCCTTTAACAATACAGACTCAATCGCGGGAGCAATGGCCATCAGTTTTCTTGTGCCATCAGACTCGTCTGCCAGCTCCATCGAAAACATATGGCTTGTTCCGTCCTTGTTTTGGCCTTGATGCATGGATGTTGCGTTAACCTGCCCCATCTTGAGGTGTGTTTCCGAATTATTAGAGGTTTCAGAAAGCACGTGCATGAACTGTACAAGTGCAGCTTTAACCTCTTCGGGAATGTTTGCAGGCAAATCAGCTTCTTCGTTAATTTCTTTACTATTGATTTCGAATTTCATATCTTCGATACCAACATCTGCAGCCTTCGCATAATCGGAAATTGCTTTCAGCATATTAGAGTCGTTCGAATATTCAAGCAGCTGCCGGGGAATATCCGAATAGTCTCTTGAAAAATAGATTTTCTCCCGGAACCAAGTCATAGCTTTGGAGCAGGCAACGTCGTTCATGGTACATGCTACAGAAAAGAACAGTTGATTTTCGGCAACAACCTGACTAATCAGATTTCTACGAGCCTTCTCTTCGGTAAAGGTGAATTCCTGTCCTTCTCTAGCAAAAACCAGTGCCTTCTGCCCTTTCGGTGCATGATACAACGACTCAGCATATACCTTTTCTTTTGTGGCAGAAAAGGCATACCAATACTTGATTCCATCCAAGGTATATACAAACGAAAACTCTGTCGGCTCAGATGCCGAGTAATCATTCAATGCAAACGGAACAACGGGGATAGCTGCTTTCTCATGCTGTGTCTTTTGTGCGTTTCTGATGAATTGAACCGCAAGCCAAAAAGCTCGGATAACATTGCTCTTACCGCCACCGTTCTTTCCGTATATGGCAGCACCCGGCAGAATTCGCATCCCGCCATATGGGATAAGCACACTTTTCAACGTACTTACTCCCGTAGCTTCCATCGAAAGAGTCGCTTCGTCTCGAAAAGACCGATAATTTTTCACAGTAAACTCAATCAGCACAATACCACTCCCTTCCTTCTAATAGTATACCCTGCAAATTAAAGAAATTCAATCGAATTTATCAAAATTCATGATTTTTTGTTCCTAATTTAGTGCAAACAAATCGATACAGAAAATCACATTAAATTTTATCAAGCAAAAAAATGCCCCACCAGGCAACTGGCAGGGCAGTGAGAACGCAATCAACCAATATTTAGGTTTGCTTTAAGTGCTTCTTGCAACACCCCGGAGAAGTTGATGTCTGCTCGCTCAGCCATATCATTCAGACAGCTTGGAATCGACAGAGTTTTCTTGGCGGCCTTGTTGCGAATCCTCCCACGACTAAAGTCACGAGAATGCGGCGGCCAAATTATTCAACATTTTCACTATTCTCCTCTTCCGATACAGCTTCTTCGCTACTGTCTGTACTTTCCTCTGTGGTTTTTTCTGTTTCACTCTTCTTGCTCAATCGTCTACCCACCAGAACAAGGCGGCCGTTGTTGATGCTGTAATCACAAGTCACCAAGAAGAGGTACTTGTCCTTTTCGAGGTTAAAGGATTCCCCTCTAAAGATAGACGCACGGTCTGCAATCGTGTTGAGCATGTCGGCAGTCTGCTCTTCGTCCAGAACGTTGTTCCAGGCTTGAAGGTCGATAAAATCAGGGGCTGTACTGTATCCGGGTAAAACCAAGAGCGCAAAAATCTGATAGTACTCTTTGCCCTTCTCACTTTCCCAGCAAACTGTTCCATTATTATCAAAGAACTCTTCATCCTCAAACTTATCAAGAGTTCCGAACATGGTTCCGTCGTTCATTTTATGGCCGTAAATGATAAGGTTGCCATCCTGCGACAGGTCAGTAGTTTCATCGAGAAACAGCGTTCCAGCCTCAGCGTGTTCCTTATTGATGTTGGTGCGTAGATAGGTTTCGTTTGTCTCACCCTGTACGACTGGTTCGGAGATTTGGGTCCCGTAAATTGTAAGCCAGCCTTTATAGTCGGAATTGATATCCAGCATTCCCTTGGACCAATCCGTGTTGTCTTCTTCGGTTTCTGCTTCCTGGCGCATCTCAACCAGCTGAACATTGAGGTTCTGCGTTTCCTTGGTTTGCTTTGCATTTTGAAACAACAGATAGCTGATTCCAAGCACAGCTAGAAGTGCAACGATGCTGATAAGCCGGAAGATACCCCCAACAACCAGTCGGAGAACCCCGACCCAAGTCAGTTTTGTTTTGTTATCTGTATGCATTTGTACACCCCACAACGGCGCAAATTACGATATTGTCTATTTTTATTGTATGAGAATCGCACAATCCGGCAACTAACCACTGACCATCATACCAATTCTAAATTACAATATATTTTCTAAATTCCTAATATTTCTTACATTCGTTGTACCTATCGCGAATATGTTGACCTCAAATATGTGTCATGATATAATGAAAACAACACAACGCCAACAGAAGTCCAACAAAAAGGAGTGTTTGAGATGAAAGGGTTAAGGCGTTTACTTTTGGTTGCAGCAGCAACCGCAGGACTTGTACTGTCACTCACCGGCTGTTCTAAGACTGTTGATTTCCTGCAATATGCGGATGTCACATTCGATGGGTTGAATGGTCAGGCAACTGCAACCGTCAATGTCGATTACAATAAAATCGGAACGGATGTTTTCGGCAAAGGCAAGAGTCAAACTGACATGGATGAAGCTCGCACGGAAACGGCCATGATGGGCGAAGTGAACTACGAGGTCACGCCATCCGAGAACCTGTCAAACGGCGATACCGTTACCCTGAGCGTTGAGGTTTCCGATTACTTCCAAAAAGAGAACAAAGTAACCGCCAAAGCAGCAAGCAAGGAAATCACAGTATCGGGTTTGAAAGAGCCCGAGATGGTTGACCCGTTCGATGAGTCGATGTTTGCAACAGTATTTAGCGGAGATACCGAAACCGGGAAAGTCACATTCAAAATCACTGGCACCCTTCCTGATTTGACGTTCTCCTTAACAAATGGTGCTTCTTCTGATAGTCCATATTCGATGCTGAATTACTACATGGATGACACTGATAAGAGCAAAGATTATAGTGAAGATGATACCGTCACACTCCATGTTCAGGTAAAAGCTCTCACGAATTTCTCCGAAGAATATGCGCTTTCCCGCGACACGATTGAAATTCCCGTTAAAGGGGCTGCCAAATACCTCCGTTCTGCCGATGAGGTGACAACTGAGGTCCTTGATGTTATCAAGCCCATTGCAGCCGCAAGACTCGAAGACAGTTCCAGCTACAATGTTGATAGAACGTCTGTGTTTGATGCTGACCAGAACGAGGTTGCTTTCGCAAGAACCAATATCGGTGAACCTCGCTGGCTTAATACTGGATACCTGATTTCCTGGAAAGATGGCGAAGAGAACTTCTCCAAAGAATACAACGATTTGTTTATTCCGTATGAAGTCGATTACGAAAAGGATGGGTCAGATGAAACCGGCACCGCAGTTCTCGGCTTCTGGATTAAGAATGTTATCATCGATGAAAACGGTGAGGTCGATGTAGACGGCCATGCATATAGCATCACGATGACAGCATATGACAGTCTGGAAGCATTTAAGAAGAACGAAGTTGACCGTTACTCAAATGAATACGATATTTATGAATTCCCGGTAAACTGGTAATAAGCCTCCTAATATAAAGAAAAGCCCCGATGCATTTTGAAGTGACCCCCAAAAGTTAGACAATATTTTGAAGTAAAAATTATTCAAGCAGCCGAAAGGGCTTGCTGTCTGTGAATTGCAGGCGGCAAGCCCTTTAG
>OJAI01000928.1_pt1 | contig 18288 bp, 19 predicted proteins | sample 1588891 | NCBI WGS metagenome assembly OJAI01 (sample SAMN03283255) | human gut metagenome | biome: human-associated habitat; material: feces | host: Homo sapiens | place: USA | collected 2013 | reverse complement strand
GGACTGTTTTTCGGCTTTTATGGCCCATGTAGTCCGTATTTCACCGCAACTATTTGTAAGGTTGGATTTTGATGCCGTTGGGAGGGTCGTAGCGACCGTCTACCGAGAGTGGAAATATTTTTTGAAGCTCTGACCTGCGGCGTCAAGCTTTTGGTCAGCTTTTGGCAAGGCCTGCGGACGGAAGCATGCGATAGCGTAATGGTATTCTCTCCGCCGTGATGGTTATGGGGTTGGCCATGCTCGATAAAGGCAAACATTTTCCGCAGTCATATGCAAGGATGCTATTCTCGGCCGTTGGAATTCATCAAGATGGACAGCTGCTTATAACAATTGATCCTTGGGATGAACGCCGTGCGCGTGAGCTTATGCAGGAAGAGCTCATGCTTCGTCTTTACAACCACGTGTATGCGGATCCGGTCTATTGGAATAATCTTGGGGTTGAAGATCGCATCTTTCAGCTGGCATCCGCTATTGCGGTCGTTGAACCGGATGCTGTGTTTTGCGGATCGACAGCAGCGCTGCTCTACGGCATCGGCTCGGCGTATACGCTTCTGGATAAAGTGCAAGTACTGCTGCCACGGTCTACAAGGCGTGATACGTATGAGTTCGTTGAATACAAACGCTGGCGGGCGGGCGAAGTGTGGCGGCTAGGTCTGTTTACACTGACGGATCCATGTCGAACGGTTGTTGATATCGCCCGAACGAGCGCCTTTCGCTATGCGCTGGGCTATGTCGATGGCTTGGCCCGTGAGTACGATGTCGAACGCGAAGAGCTGCGAGCATATGCGCAGGCAAATTGCCGAGGGTTGCATGGCATCGCGCGTGCTTTTGACGTTTTTGAGTATATGGACGGCAGGTCAGACAATGGCGGCGAGTCTGAGGCGAGAGCAGCGATGATTCTCGCTGGGGTTGTCGCGCCCGAGCTTCAAGTTGAGATAACGCGACCGGGAAACGCTGGCTATTATCTAGCAGATTATGGCTGGCAGATGTCAGACGGCTCATGGACGCTGGCAGAGCTGCATGGGCTAGGCAAGTTTGAAGACGAGGCTCAAAATGATCCCGAGCAGGCGGCGGCAAAAACGTATCGAGCGGCCCTCATGCGCGACGCGAACCTTCGCGCCATGGGCCACAACATCATTCATTTCAAACTCTCGGACACCTACGACGTAGAATCGTTCGGTGCCATGATGCGCGGTTACGGCATTCCGACAACAAAACCCTACGCCGAATCCCGATAGCGAAATCGTTCGCGGTCCACCTTCAATAAGTTGCGGTGAAATGCGGACTGTTGAGGCCTTTAAAGGCATAAATCAGTCTGTATTTCACCGCAACTTAGGTGGGGATGGGTTTATCTGCGGGGGCGGTGGCGGAGTTTGTCGATGGTGGAGTCGGTGCTTCGGCTGCGGGCGTCGGCGGCGGTTTGGCGTTTACGGCGGTAATCGATCATGCCTTGGATGATGGGCTTGCCAAAGCTCACGACATCATCGTTGTAGATGGCGGTTCGGGCTGCGAGGAGGCAGTCGGTAAAGTCCATATGGGTCTTGCCGAAGAGTTTGACGGCAAGGGCGACAACGGTGGGCTCGTCGACCATGACGTCATCGAGTAGCCTTTTCATGGCCGCAGCAATCTCAACGCGGGGGACCTTATAGACGTCGCGCAGCGTGACCACGACGCGCGTGATGATCTCGGGGTAGACACGAGCGGTGCGCGTGGCGATGACCTTGGCGGCGCGCGGAGACAGAACCTCGTCGTCAAGCAGGTAGCGCAGGATGACGGTTTCGTCGATGATGGTGCTACTCATGGATATCTACTTCCTCGGGACCCAAAATCGAATCGTCGCTTTCTGTGGCAAGGTATTCAATCCAGGCATTGCGCTCCTCGGAGCGGCGATTGGGATCCCCATATGCTTTGAGCGATCCATAGGCGGCGGTGCCGTCCTTTGAGCGCACGGCGACCGGCTGAAAGGGGAGCTTGCGCATCAAAATGCTCTGCGCGACAAAAAGACGGACGGCCTCGGCGAGCGATGTGCCCATGGCGTCGTAGAGACGCTCGGCATGCTGCTTGTCTTCCTCGCGAATGCGCACCTGCAGGATGGCTCGTTTTTGAGTCGATGACATCACTGGCCTCCCTTAATGAGCGTGCAATTTGAATAGTCAAATGCAGCTTCGGCTAATAATAGCCAATCTTATAACCACTACTTTATTGCACTAGAGTAATAGAGCGTGAACAATATTACAAACGTACTACATCCTTCAGAAGCGGGCGTGAATTTTTTCTTGGGCGTACGCGTGTAATACACTCACCTTTATAGCTTCTAGAGAATAATTCCAACCTGCCAAAACCCCTGCAATACACCCGTATTGCAGGGCCTATGCTCAAGCTTACCCCCTGCAACTGCGTATATTCAACTTGTATACCGTTGGAGAAATTCTACCGAGTGCCTGTTTCGCCGCATGCATTCGATACGCCGATGCCAGGCCACGGGCTGCTTGGGGCAACGTCGACAGGATCTCTCCAGCATGGGATTCAGGAGGGAGTGAACAACATGGGCAATAAACGAGTCGTAGCCGATTCCTCGCGCTGCATTGGGTGTCAAACCTGTATGGCGGCGTGCATCGAGGCACACGACATCCCCGGCAACATCGCCGCGCCGCGCCTGCGCGTGACGCGTACGTACGAGATCTCCGCACCGGTGGCGTGCCATCACTGCGAGGATGCTCCGTGCGCCAAGGCCTGCCCCACGGGCGCCTTGTTCTTTGATCCAAAGAACCATCGTATCGGCGTCAACGAGGACAACTGCATCGGCTGCAAGAGCTGCGTCATGGCCTGCCCCTTTGGTGCCGTGAGCGTGGCGACCACGCAGGTCCCCGTCTTGATGGGCGACGTGCGCGTGGGTTCGCAGACTAAGAGCTTCGTGCTCAAGTGCGACCTGTGCGTGGACCGTCCCGGCGGTCCGGCGTGTGCCGAGGCGTGCCCGACCAAGGGCCTCACCCTGGTAGACGAGGAGCGCCTGGCAGAACTGACTGCCGAGCGTGCCCGCGCCACCATCGAAAACGAGGCGTAGGCGGGCGGCCATACAGGCCCAAAGATTGTCAAATACGTACCGATTAATCGGTAGCAGAGAAAGGAAGGAGGGTGTCATGGAGAAGCATAAAGTGATCTGCCCGTACTGCGGCGCCGGTTGCCAGTTTAACCTCCTGGTCCAAAACGGCCAGGTCGTGGGTACCGAACCGCTCAACGGCATCACCAATCAGGGCGAGCTGTGCCTTAAGGGCATGAGCGGCTACGACTTCATCAACGACACCAAGATCTTGACTCCTCGCGTACTGCACCCGATGATCCGCCGCACCAAGGGCGCGGATCTTGAGCGCGTAAGCTGGGACGAGGCACTGGATTTCACCGCATCTAAGATGCAGGCCATAATTGACGAATATGGTCCTAACGCTGTCATGACCACCGGCTCTTCGCGAGGCGGCGGCAATGAGGCGAACTACGTCATGCAGAAGTTTACGCGTGCGTGCATCGGCACCCACAGCGTGGACAACTGCGCCCGTACTTGACACGGCCCTACTGTCCTCGGTCTGATGGACACGGTTGGTTCAGGTTGCATGTCATGCTCCATCCCCGGTATGGAGGATGCGGGCTGCATTTTCCTCTTCGGCTATAACCCTGCCGATTCGCACCCCATCGTCGCAAGGCGTATCGTGCGAGCCAAAGAAAAGGGTTGCAAGATCATCGTCGCCGACCCGCGCCATATCGAAACCGCGCGTATCGCCGATCTCTACCTTCCGATCAAGAACGGTTGCAACGTTGCGTTCCTCAACGCCTTTGCCAACTGTCTGGTCAACGATGGCCTCTACGACAAGGAATTCGTCGCCGAGCACACGAACGGCTTTGACGAGTGGTGGGAGACCATCAAGAACTACACTCCCGAATCCGTACAGGACATCACGGGTGTCGAGCCCGCGCTGATCCACCAAGCTGCCGAGATGTACGCCACGGCGAAGCCCTCTGCCATCATTGGCTGGGGCATGGGCGTATGCCAGCAGAAGCAGAACCTGAAGACGGTGCACACCATCGCCTCCATCGCCTGCGTTGCCGGCCAGATCGGCAAACCCAACTCCGGCCTCGCGCCCGTGCGCGGTCAGAATAACGTCCAGGGCTCCTGCGATATGGGCATGCTGCCCAACCTGTACCCTGGCTACCAGAAAGTCACCGACCCGGCTGTGCGTGCCAAGTTTGCCAAGGCTTGGGGCGTGCCCGAGGAAAAGCTCCCGCTCGAGGAGGGCTACAAGCTCACCGACCTGGGCCACCTGGTCGACGAGGGCAAGGTGCACTGCTTCTACAACTACGGCGAGGACCCGGTGCAGACCGAGCCCGATTCGGCCGGTATGCGCAAGACGCTCTCCGAGCTGGATCTGTTCATTTGCCAGGACATCTTTATGACGCAGACGACCATGCTCGCCGACGTCATCCTGCCTGCCACCTCTTGGGGCGAGCACGAGGGTGTCTTTACCGCATCCGACCGTAGCTTCCAGCACTTTGACGCGGCCGTTCCGCCCAAGGGCGAGTGCCGTCACGACTGGGAGATCTTCGCGGACCTGTCCACGCGCATGGGCTACCCCATGCACTACGACAACACCGAGCAGATCTGGAACGAGTGCATTAGCCTGTGCCCCAACTTTGTGGGCGCGACCTACGAGAAGATGGCTCCCGAGGGCGGCTACGCCCAGTGGCCGGTCAAGAGCACCGATGTGAACGACCACGGTACGCCCGACATGTTCGCTGGTGGCAAGTTCACCACCAAGGACGGCCGCGCCAACCTGATGGCGCACGACTGGGAGGCGCCCTCCGAGCTTCCCGACGATGAGTACCCGCTCATTCTGTGCACCGTCCGCGAGGTCGGCCACTACAGCTGCCGCTCGATGACCGGCAACTGCAAGACGCTGGCGCTGCTTGCCGACGAGCCCGGCTTTGTCCGCATGAATCCCGCGGACGCCCAAGCGCGCGGCATCAAGAACGGCGACATCGTCTCGATCCACAGCCGCCGCGGTCAGGTATACAGCCGCGCCGACGTGAGCGACCGTATCAACAAGGGCACGGTCTATATGACCTACCAGTGGTGGATCGGCAAGTGCAACGAGCTGACCATGCACAAGGTCGACCCGGTCTCGCACACGCCCGAGGACAAGTTCTCCGCCTGCCAGGTCGACGCCATTGCCGACCAGGTCTGGGCCGAGGGCGAGGTCGAGCGTCAGTACACCGAGCTCAAGCAGGCTCTGGTGGACGCCGCCGCTCCCCAGGACGTTGAGCCCGGCGCCGCCAAGTTCGACGACGAGACGCACGTGAATCAAATCGTGTAGTCCCGTTCTCGTTGGCTTTTTGGGCCGGGCGTCCCGTACGTTCGGGAGCCCGGCCCGTTATTTTGAAAGGAAGTGGGGATGAACCGCTTCATCGACATCAACCCGGAGAGGTGCATCGGTTGCGGAACATGCCAGTCCGCCTGTGCCGACGCCCACCGGATGCAGGGTCTTCAGGATACGCCGCGCCTGGCGCTCGTGAAGACCGGCGGTATTTCGGCCGCCCTTGCCTGCCACCATTGCGAGGGTGCCCCCTGCGCCGAGGTCTGCCCGGTGAATGCCATCGAGCACGATGGCGATCGCATCCACGTCAAGGAGCAGGAGTGCATCGGGTGCAGGCTGTGCGCCATCGCGTGCCCCTTCGGAGCCATCCATCCCGATGGCACGTCTATCGCCGGTGTCGCAGGCATGTGCGACCCGACGCCTTCGTATCCTAAATCCCTGAGCAGCCTGCTTACGTGGGCTCCCGGCCAGTACACCTGCGCTGTTAAGTGCGACCTGTGCGCCTTCGATCCGGACGGTCCGCATTGTGTGGCGGCGTGCCCCACCAAGGCGCTGACCGTCATGGGCGGCGCGGCCGATCGCGAGCTCGACGAGGCCAAGCGCCTGCGCTCGATCGAAAACGGTCCGGTCGTCGACGTTACCGCTGTGGCCCAGGGTCTGTCCGAGAAAGCAGAAGGGAGCGTAAACAATGGATAGCATGACGCTGTTTATCGCATCGCTTGCCGTCTCGTGCATCGGTGCGCTCGCCTCGGTTCTGCTGATCAAGGCCGATAACGCCGCCAAGACCGCCGGCTGCCTAATCGGCGCCGTCGCCGCGGTGCTTTCGTTTGTGGCCGGTATCCAGGCCGTGCTGGGCGATGTCACGTCGGTCGACACCATCGTGTTCTTCCCGTTTGCCCATTTCCAGCTGCTGCTCAACCAGCTGTCCGGCCTGTTCGTGGCGCTCATCTCGGTGCTCGCGTTTGCCGGCTCGATCTACGGTCTCAACTACTTTGATGAGTACCCGGGCAAAAAGGGCCGCGCCGGCTTCTTCTTTAACACCTTTGTGGCGTCCATGATGCTCGTCATCACCGCCGACAACGTGTTTTGGTTCCTGGTCGCCTTTGAGCTCATGTCGCTGACCTCGTACTTCCTGGTCGTGATCGAGGAGAACGAGAACTCCATCCATGGCGGTTGGCTCTACTTTGTGATCGCGCACGTGGGCTTTGTGCTCATCATGGCGAGCTTCCTCACCATGACCAACTTCGCCGGTGGCTCGTTTGCCTTTGCGGATTTCCGCGCTACGCAGTTTAGCCCCGCGGTCGCATCCGTGTGCTTCGTGCTCGCCTTCTTTGGCTTTGGCGCCAAGGCCGGTATTATCCCGCTGCACGGCTGGCTGCCCAAGGCACATCCCGAGGCGCCGTCCAACGTGTCGGCCCTCATGTCCGGCGGCATGATCAAGATCGGTATCTTCGGCATCCTCAAGGTGGGCCTCGACCTGCTCTCCGCCTCGGGCGTTCAGGTCTGGTGGGGCCTTATGGTCATGGTCTTCGGTGCGATCTCGTCGGTCCTCGGCGTGGCCTTCGCCCTGCAGGAGCATGACATCAAGCGCCTGCTGGCCTATCACTCCGTCGAGAACATCGGCATCATTCTGCTCGGCGTCGGCGCCTCCATGGCCGCCATGGGGCTCAACTCGGTCGGCATCGCCGTCCTGGCTCTGATGGCCGCCCTCTACCACACGTTTAACCACGCGATGTTTAAGGGCGAGCTGTTCTTGGGCGCCGGTGCGCTGCTGTACTCCACGGGTACGCGCAATATGGAGAAGATGGGCGGCCTGTTCCGTCGTATGCCGGCAACGGCCATCTGCTTCCTTATTGGCGCGCTTGCCATCTCGGCCATCCCGCCCTTCAACGGCTTTGTGTCCGAGTGGTTTACCTACCAGTCGCTCTTTAACGCCGCCATGCAGGGCGACAAGGCCGTCATGATCGTGGCCGTGTTCGCTGCCGTCGCGCTTGCCATTACCGGCGCTCTGGCTGTCACATGCTTCGTCAAGGCCTATGGCGTCTCCTTTGCCTCCGCGCCCCGCTCCGAGGCCGCGGCCAATGCCAAGGAGGTTCCCGCCCCCATGGTGTTTGCGCAGGGCCTGCTCGCGGCCATCTGCGTCGTGCTGGGCATTGGCGCTCCCGTGATCGCGCCCGTGCTGGTCGATGTCGCCGCGTCCGTGCTGCATCCGTACGGTGGCGTGTTTGCCGCCGAGGGCATGGAGCTCATGAACCAATACTCCGGCGCTGCCACCTCCACGCCCGCGATCGCTATTGCGCTCGTGGTACTTGTCGGCCTTGCCTGCGGTTATCGCAAGCTTAAGACCGTCGGCAAGGTGCAGAAGTCCCAGCCGTGGGCATGCGGCTATGCTCCCAACGAGCATATGCCCGTCGTGGCCACGACCTTCGCCTCCGAGGTGTCCTGGTTTATGCAGCCGCTCTACACGCTGCGCGACCGCTGCACGGCCGTCTGCTGGTCCATCGCTCACTTCTTCCAGAAGCTCACCGGTGTGGCCGAGGCTGTGGAGCCCGTACCCGACAAGGTTCTCGTCGATGCCCCGCATAAGGGTGTCGAGAAGCTCGCCGACCTCGCGACTAAGCTCGAGGGCGGCAACTACAGCATCTATATCTGCTACATCGTCGCGGCACTCGTGGTGTTCCTCGTGCTCGCCGTGCAAATGGGTTAAGGAGGGGAGAGCATGAACAACATCGTACTTGCCGTTCTGCAGGGCGTGGTCGTCATGGCCGTCGCGCCGTTCTTCTCCGGTCTCGGCCGCGTGATCCGTGCCAAGATGCACAACCGTCGCGGCCCCAGCATCATGCAGGACTACCGCGACCTGGCAAAGCTCTTTGCGCGTCCCGAGTCCCAGAGCGAGGATGCGAGCTTTGCACTGCGCATCATGCCGCCGCTGTTCTTCGCCGTCGCCTTTATGCTCGCGATGGGTCTGCCGCTCTTTACGGCGCAAAGCCCCATCCCGGTCTTTGGTGACGCCATCACCATCATGTACAGCCTGGCGCTCGCCCGCTTCTTCTTCGCCCTCTGCGGTGTGGATTCGTCCAACGCCTACGCCGGTATCGGCGGCGTCCGCGAGCTGCTCATGAGCGTGCTCATCGAGCCGTCCATGCTGTTGGCGCTGTTTGCCGCCGCCCTGGTGTGCGGCTCCACCGACATCGCCACCATGGGTCAGCACATCATGACGGGCGCCATCGACGCGCCGGTCGCCGTGATCCTCGCCGGCATCGCCTTTGCGATTGCCTGCTACATGGAACTCGGCAAGCTGCCCTTTGACCAGGCCGAGGCCGAGCAGGAGCTTCAGGAAGGTCCGCTCGCCGAGCTTTCGGGCCCGTCGCTCGCCATGGCCAAGCTTGCCATGTCCATGAAACAGGTCCTGGTCGTCGCCTGGTTCTGCGCGATCTTCGTCCCCTGGGGCGAGCCCACGACCGTGGGCGCCGCCGCCGTTCTTGGCGCAGTCATCTTCCTGGTGAAGTGCCTGATCGACTTTGTCGTATGCGGCGTGATCGAGAACTCCTGCTCGCGCTCGCGTTTTAAGGTGCTCGGCAATCAGACCTGGGCCGTCGTGGGCATCGCCGTTCTGGCGTTTGTCTTCGTGGCCGTCGGCGTGTAGGAGAAGGGAGAAACAATGTCATTTGCAGTCAGTCTGTCCCTTCTCGGCTTGGTCGCTATCGCGGCCCCGATGGTGGCCTCGGTGCTCGTCGCCCTGTTCCCCCGTCCGTACGCCAAGTGGTTCAGCGTTTTGGGTGCCGCCGTCTCGACGGTCTGCACCATCGCCCTCGCCGCGAATTTCGCTGGCGCCGGCATGCCCGACACGCAGGTCCCCCTGATCTCGTTTGGGCAGACCCTCGTCATGGGATTCACCTTCGATCGCATGAGCACGCTGCTCGCGCCTGCCTTTGTGGGTATCGGCCTGCTTGTCGTGATCTATTCGATTCCCTATATGAGCGAGAATAACCGTGAGCATCCCGACGCACCGCGTCGTCGCTTCTACGCGTACCTCGCGACCTTCATCGGCGCCATGGCCGGCCTTGTGTACAGCTCGACCCTTTTGGGCCAGCTCGTGTTCTTTGAGATCACGGGTGCGTGCTCTTGGGGCCTCATTAGCTACTACATGTCGCCTACGGCCAAGAAGGCCGGCATGAAGGCCCTGATCATCACGCATATCGGTGCGCTCGGCCTGTATCTGGGCGCCGCCATCGTGTTTGCCCACACCGGTACCTTCGCCATTACCGCGATTGCCGGTCTCGACGCCAAGCTCAAGGCTATCGTCCTTTTGCTCGTGCTGTTTGCGGCCTGGGCCAAGTCCGCACAGGTTCCCATGTACATGTGGCTGCCTTCGGCCATGGAGGCGCCGACGCCTGTTTCGGCCTACCTGCATGGTGCCTCGATGGTCAAGGTCGGCGTGTGCGTGTTCGCGCGTGCACTCGTCTCTGCCGGTGAGATTCCCGAGATCGTGGGTTGGGTCGCCATTATCGACGCCATGGTCACCATGCTCTTTGGTTTCCTTATGTACCTGCCGCAAAAGGACATGAAGCGCCTGCTGGCCTTCTCCACGATCGCCCAGCTCTCCTATGTGTTCTTTGGTCTGGGCCTTTCGGTCTTTGGCAGCCAGCTGGCCTTTGATGGCGCCGTGTGCCACATCTTTAACCACGCCTTCGCCAAGACGCTGTTCTTCCTGATCGCCGGTTCGTTCTCCTTTACCCTCGGCACGCGTATGCTGCCCAAGCTTCGCGGCATCGTAAAGAAGTACCCGATCTCGGGCGTGGGCTTTGGTGTCGCGGCGCTCGCCATTGCCGGCGTGCCGCCCATGAACACGTTCTTCTCGAAGTTCCAGATTATCGCCGGCGGCTTTTCTGTGGGTGCCGGCAACGTCGCGATCCTGGTGCTCGTGTGCATCATGGTCGCCGAGACCGTCGCCACCTTCGCCTGGTTCCTCAAGTGGATGGGCTATTGCCTGCCCGGCGAGCCGAGCGACGAGGTTGCTGCGGGAGCCCCGCTTCCCCGCGCGATGGCGTTCGTGTTCATCGTGCTCATCATCATGGTTATCGTTAGCGGCCCGCTTTCGGCCAGCTGGATCGGTTAGGAGGTAGAACGACATGGGTTATTCGATCGTCAACATCCTTGGCGGCCTTCTGATCGTCACGTCCACCATGGTGGTCGTCTCCAAGAACATCAAGCACGCCATCAGCTGGTATGCGGTGCAGTCGCTGGTGCTCGTGTGACTGCTCGCCACGCTCGGTGTCACCACCGGTGCGCAGGAGCTGCTTATGTGGGCTGGATCTGCCTTTATCACTAAGGTCGTCCTGGTCCCTTATATCCTTAACCGCGCATATAAGAAGATGGGCGAGCCGAGCGACGCATCGCTCAAGGCCGGCCTTAAGCCCGCGTGGGCCATCTGCATCATCGCCGTCGAGGTCGCGATCTGCTTTGCCGTCGTGACGCAGATCAGCCTGCCCACGGCCGAGGTCGCAACTCCTGCGCTCGCCATTAGCTTCGCTCACTTCTTTGTGGGCCTCACCTGCATCATCTCGCAGCGCAACATCATGAAGCAGATCTTTGGATACTGCCTTATGGAAAACGGCAGCCACGTGACGCTCGCGCTTTTGGCCCCCACCGCTCCCGAGATCATCGAGATCGGTATCGCCACCGACGCCATCTTTGCCGTCATCATCATGTCCATCGTCGTGCGTCGCATTTGGGACGACTCCCACTCGCTCGATGCGCGCGACCTGTCCGAGCTGAGGGGGTAGTCCATGGAAACGTTGATTTTCGCCCTGCTCGCGACTCCTTTGGTGTTCTCGCTGGTCATGGCGTTTTTGCCTAAGAACACGTCCTATAACGTGTTTGCCGGTCTCAACCTGGTCTCCGTCGCAGCCGTCCTGGTGCTGTCGATTATGACGGCCGGTGACGTCCTTACGAGCGGCGAAACCGCGAGCGCTCTTGGCCTGTGGTTCCACCTCGATTCGCTGGGCGCCATCTTTGTGCTGCTCATCGGCTTTATCGGTTTTCTTACGGGGCTGTTCTCGCTGCCCTATGTAAAGGCCGATATCGAGGAGGGCTCCATGCCCGCCGAGCGCGCCAAGCAGTATTTTGCGCTGTTTAGCCTGTTTGTGTTCACCATGCTGCTCGCGTGCCTGTCCAACAACATGATCCTCACGTGGGCCGCCGTGGAGGCAACCACGCTTTCCACCGTGTTCCTCGTGGGTATCTACAAGAACAAGACGGCCCTCGAGGCTTCTTGGAAGTATGCGATGGTCTGTACCGCCGGCGTGGCCTTTGGCCTGTTCGGTACGCTGCTGATCTACGCCAACGCCGCCGACGTGATTCCCAACGCCCACGAGGCCGCATTCCTGTCGTGCGTGCTGCCGTATGCCGACCAGTTCGACCCGACGCTCATGCGCCTCGCCTTTGCGTTTATCGTGATCGGCTTTGGCACCAAGGCTGGCCTGTTCCCCATGCACACTTGGCTGCCCGATGCCCACTCTCAGGCTCCGAGCCCTGTCTCGGCCCTGCTCTCGGGTGTCCTGCTTAAGTGTGCCATGCTTGTGATCATGCGCTTCTACGGCTTTACCATCCAGGCCGTGGGTGCCGAGTATCCGCAACTTCTGCTGCTGATCGTCGGCACGCTGTCCATTTTGGTGGCGGCGCTTTCGATGTTTCGCCAGGACGACCTCAAGCGCCGCTTTGCGTACTCGTCTGTGGAGAACGTGGGCGTTATCGCCCTGTGCCTGGGTATCGGTGGCCCGCTGGGTATCGCCGCGGCCCTGCTGCACTGCGTGTTCCACGGCTTTACCAAGACGCTTGCCTTCTGCGTGTCCGGCAACATCCAGCACGCTTTTGGCACGCGTAGCCTGGCCAAGATCCAGGGCGTCGTCGAGGTTGCCCCCGCAACCGCCGCGCTCGCCGTCCTGGCGCTGCTCGGTCTTGGTGCCTTCCCGCCCTTTGGCATGTTTATCTCCGAGTTCCTGACTTTTGTCGCCGGTGTTACCGCCGGTCCCATGTGGCTGGTCGTCGTGGTCGCCCTCGGTCTTACCGTGGCCATCTCCGCGCTCACCCGTATCGCACTCAAGTCGGTATTCGGCCATGCGCCCCAGGGCATGGGCAAGCATGAGGCCCCGGCGCTCATGCTTATCCCCGAAATCATCCTGGCTGTCATGATCTTGTGGTTTGGCATCGCCACCCCGCTGCCTCTCGTGCACGGTGTGGAGACCGCGACCGGCATCGTGCTCGAGCAGAGCACCGAGGAACTTCACGCGACGCCGATGTACCGCGCTGTGTTCGGTACCGAGACCGCTCAGAGCGAGGTGGAGTAACGAATGATTGAAACTGAGAACAAGGTGTATGCCCGTCGCTGCGAGAGCCATGTCGAGGCCCTGCGCCGCGCCGTTCCGGGCTGCATCGAAAAGGTCGAGTGGCAGTGCGAGGACCAGCTGACGATTACCGTCAAGCAGGACAAGCTGCCCGAGGCCGTCCACTACCTGTATTACGAGCGCTACGGCTGGATTCCCGTGATCATCGGCAACGACGAGCGCAGCCTGTGCGGCCGTTACGCCGTGTACTACGTCATCTCCATGGAGGGGGAGGACCCCGGCTGGGTGACCGTGCGCACCGAGGTCGATCCCGCCAAGATGACGTTCCCGTCCGTGACGCCGTTCGTCCCCGCCTGCGTGTGGGGCGAGCGCGAGCTTCGCGACATGTTCGGCCTGATCCCCGAGGGTCTGCCCGATCGTCGTCGCCTGGTGCTGCCGGACGATTGGCCCAGCGGCCTGTATCCGCTGCGCAAGGACTCCATGGACTATCGTTTCCGTCCCGCTCCCGCGAGCGACATGGAAAACTACGAGTTCTTGGCCGATACCAAGGGCAAGGAGACGACGCTCGTCCCCATGGGCCCGTTGCACATTACCTCCGACGAGCCCGGCCACTTCCGCCTGTTCGTTGAGGGCGAGACGATCGTGGACGCCGACTATCGTCTGTTCTACGTGCACCGCGGTATGGAGAAGGTCGCCGAGACGCGCCTGAACTATGACGCCGTGACGTTCCTCGCCGACCGCATCTGCGGCATCTGCGGCTGCGCCCACTCGGTGGCCTATGCCGAGGCCGTTGAGCGCGCCCAGGGCATCCATGTCCCGCCGCGCGCCCAGTACATCCGCGCCATCATGCTCGAGGTCGAGCGCCTGCACTCGCATCTGCTCAACATTGGCCTGGCGTCGCACTACACGGGCTTCGACTCCGGCTTCCAACAGTTCTTCCGCGTTCGCGAGAAGTCCATGGACCTTGCCGAGAAGCTCTCCGGTCACCGCAAGACCTACGGCCTCAACGTGATCGGCGGCGTGCGTCGCGACATTTTGGCCGAGCAGAAGCTCTCCACGCTCACGACCATCCACCAGCTGCGCTCCGAGGTTCAGGAGCTCGTCGACGTCTTACTCTCCACGCCCAACTTTATCGAGCGTACGAGTGGTATCGGCATTCTGGACCGCAAGATCGCACGCGACTTCTCTCCGGTCGGTCCGCTCATGCGTGGCTCGGGCTATGCCCGCGACGTGCGCTTTGACCATCCCTTCGACGGCTACGCTGATCCGGATGTTCAGAAGATGCATGCTGCCACGGCAGACACCTGCGATGCCTTCGGCCGCACCGCCGTTCGCATCCAGGAGGTCTACGATTCGATCGACATGATCGAGACCATGCTCGAGAACTGCCCGTCGGGCCCCATCCTCACCACGGATTGGGAGTACACCCCGCACAAGTACGCCATCGGCGCCACCGAGGCTCCGCGCGGCGAGGACGTGCACTGGGCCATGCTCGGCAACAACCAGAAGTGCTACCGCTGGCGCGCCAAGGCGGCCACGTACAGCAACTGGCCGGTCCTGCGCTACATGTTCCGCGGCAACACCGTGGGCGATGCGGCGCTGATCGTCGGCTCGCTCGACCCGTGCTACTCCTGCACCGACCGCGTGACGGTGACCGATGTCGCCGCCAAGCGCGACCACGTGCTCGACAAGGAGCAGTTCGAGAACGTCTGGCGCGACAAGTCGCCGCTTGCGGGCGAGGGCACCATGGCCGCTCCGCTCGATGAGGAGGCACTCTAATATGCTGAAGCTTTGGAAGGTTAACGCCAAGGCCGGCGACGCGACGGTCAAGTACCCGTTTGCGCCGTTTCCCACCAACAAGGACATGCGCGGCAAGCCCGAGCACAATGCCGAGCTCTGCATCGCCTGCGGTGCCTGCGGCGTGGCTTGTCCGGCCGATGCCATTCGCATGGACACTGACCTTGCGGCCGATACCATTACCTGGTCGATCGACTACGGCCGCTGCATCTTTTGCGGCCGCTGTGAGGAAGCCTGCCCCATGGAGGCCATCAAGCTCACCGAGGAGTTTGAGCTGGCCGTCATGAGCAAGGACGACCTCACCAGCAAGAGCGTCTACACGCTCGAGCACTGCTCGCGCTGCGGCAAGCCGTTTGCCCCGCATAAGGAGATCGACTACGCCAAGCGCCTGCTGCAAAAGGCCGGCGGCATGGAGGCCATCCAGGCCGCCCGTACCGTCGGTATGTGCCAGGAGTGCAAGCGCGAGCTCGACGCCCTGCGCGCCGCCTCGGCCGTAAAGACCGGCAACGCTGCCGGCATGGCTGCCAACGAGACGCTTGCGTCCGGCGAGCCCCAGGGCCCCGGCATGGAGTATCTGGGCGGCCACGGCGTGAACCCGGAGTATATCGACCGCGAGCTCAACCCCGATGCGCCCGAGATTCCCGCCGGTCCGGCGCCGGTCGAGGGCATCATCATGGATTTTGAAACGAAGGAGGAGTAACCATGGCCGAACCCACGCTTTTGCCCGAGCGGCTCCAGTACCGCCCGACCAAGATCGAGCTCGACGAGAGCATCGAGAAGGCCAAGACGACCCTTCTTAAGAAGATCAAGCGCTCGGTGTACGTCTACCGTGTTGACTGTGGCGGCTGCAACGGCTGCGAGATCGAGATCTTCGGTTCCATCACGCCCGTCTTCGACGTCGAGCGCTTTGGCATCAAGGTCGTGCCCTCGCCCCGTCACGCCGACGTGCTGCTGTACACCGGTGCCGTGACGCGTGCCATGCGCATGCCGGCCCTGCGCGCCTTTGAGGCCGCACCCGATCCCAAGATCGTGGTGTCCTATGGCGCATGTGGCTGCACCGGTGGCATCTTCTACGACAACTACTGCGTCTGGGGCGGCACGGACAAGATTCTGCCGGTCGATGTCTACATCCCCGGCTGCCCGCCCAGCCCCGCGCAGACCATCTACGGCTTTGCCATGGCGCTCGGTCTGCTGGACCAAAAGCTCCATGCCGAGACCACGGTGGAGGCCGCCGGCGAGCAGGCCGATATCCTGCACCCCGGCGTGCCGTACAAGCTGCGTGTGGCCATCGAGCGTGAGGCTCGCGCCATGAGCGGCTACCGTTACGGCCGCGACCTGGCCAATGAGTTTATGGATACGCTCGAGGGCGCGCCCAAGGGCGATATCCGCGGTGCCATGGCGCTGCTCATCGATAAGCAGGACGATCCGCGCCGCGTCGAGGTGTACTCGGCGCTGCAGGATCTGGTGCTGGCCGGAGGTCGCTAGATGGAGCTCACGGACCGCTCTGGTTACTTTGTGGGCCCCGGTATGCTCGGCGGCTCCTTTGGCGATGCCTCGCGCGCAAGCGACGAGGCCGCCGAGGGCGTCGCCGACCCCTGCCTGGGCCATGCGCCCGACCAGGTGGTCTTCTATGAGCTCACGCGTAAGTTTGTGGAGACCGAGGAAGACGTTCCCCAGGAGGCCTGCGACGTGCTGTACTACACGCTCGCCGTGGGCCACCACACCGGCGTGCTCGACTGCTTTGAGCCGCGCCTGTCGGTGCCGGTGAACGTGTTCTATTCGCTCGTCGACGCGCTGCCGGAGGGGGAGGCCAAAACCAAGTTCGAGGCCATCCGCTCCTTTGGCGAGTGCCAGCTCGACAAGGCGGCGGTGCCGTCGCTGCTCGAGGCCTGTGACACGCTGCTCGACGATCGCGGTTTTCGCGGTTCGGCCAAGGCCGGCATCTCGGTGTTCGATGACGACTTTGGCCTGCATGCCCAGCAGGTTGCGTTCTTAATGAAGTTTCGCGATCTGGTTGGGCGCGTGCGCGATGTGTCGGGCGTGTATCTGACGGGGAGGTTGCAGTAATGGGTCGCGTTGTGGGTGGCCGTGTGAACGACGCCCCGTTTGCGGGCATTGTGCTCACGGCGGGAAGCGTGCTGCGCGCCGACGATGCCGCTGGCCCCGTGCTCTCCAAAAAGATGGAGGACACGCCCATCGCCGGTTGGTACACCATCGACGGTGGTCAGACGCCCGAGGACGACATCATCGAGGTCAAGCGCGAGCGTCCGCCGCGCCTGGTGTTGGTCGATGCCGCCGACATGGCGCTGCCCGTCGGTGCCATCCGCCTGCTCGATAAGACCGACGTCGCGCGCAAGTCGATGTTCACCACGCATTCGCTTCCCTTGTCGATTCTGATCGAAGAGATTGAGCAATCGTGCGAAGATATCGTCTTCATAGGGATTCAGCCGGGCGACACGGAGTTCTACAACCCCATGTCCCCGGAAGTCTTTGACGCCGTCGACGCCGTGTACGACGCCGTGGCCGCCAACGACTTTTCCCACTTTGTCCGCTTGGGACAAGAGCAATAGGTGCGCTTGTCCCTGCTGATTAGGAAAGAAGTGATTGACATGGCAGATTCCAAGGCAGAATATCCCGCTCCCGATTGCCTGGCGCCCGCCGCGATCGAGGCCAAGACCGAGGCCGCCGGCGTGACCAAGGCCAACCTGCCGGTCGCAAAGGCCTTTCTGTTGGCAATGTTCGCCGGTGCGTTTATTGCCTTCGGTGGCCTGTTCTTTACCGTGTTCTTGAGCGACAGCACGCTGGGCTGGGGTGCCCAGCGCGTCGTGGGCGGTCTGTGCTTTTGCCTGGGCCTGGTGCTGGTACTGGTGTGCGGCGCCGAGCTGTTTACCGGTAATTCGCTTATGGTCTGCGCGCTCAAGAGCAAAAAGATCACCCTGGCTCAGATGCTCAAGGCATGGGTCGTCGTGTGGGTCGGCAATTTTGTCGGTGCCCTGTTCATCGTCTTTTTGGTGTATATGGCCGGCATTTACAAGCTCAACGGCGAGGCGGTCGCCAATTCCATGGTGAGCGTCGCCGCCGGCAAGGTGACGATCGACTGGGTGACGATCTTCTTCCGTGGCATCCTGTGCAACATCTTTGTGTGCCTGGCCGTGTGGATCGGTACCGCCGGCAAGACCGTGGTCGATAAGGTTGTGGGCATTCTGCTGCCCATCGCCGCTTTTGTGGCCTGCGGTTTTGAGCACTGCGTCGCCAACATGTACTTTTTGCCCATGGGTGCCGTGATGCACGCGTTCGGCTATGGTGCCGACGTCGCCGGCGCCGATGCACTCAACGCTGCGGGCATTGCGTTTAACTTGTCCGCCGCCACGCTGGGCAACATCGTGGGCGGCGCGGTTCTGATCGCGCTCGGCTACTGGTTTATCTACGCTAAGAAGTCCGAGGCGTAAGGTACCGTCTGTTTGACGTTGGGCCTCCCGCGGGGCGTTGCCGTGCGGGAGGCTATTTGGGTCTGGGGCTCGTTGTCGGGCTGTTGCCCTGTTGTGTTTGGCTGATGAAAGGGGTAATCGAGATGGCATCTGCTGTGAAGCGTGACGGTCGCGCCGTGGTGACCACATGCGGGGGATGCTATGCCGATTGCGCCTTTGCGGCACGCGTTGAGGACGGTCGTGTGGTGGCTGAGTTGCCGGTTGTGGGGCATCCGTGCGCGGCGCGTGCCCTGTGCGCCCGCGGGCGCCATCGCCTGGCAATGCCGTTTGACGAGCGCGACCGCATTGTGCACC